>Ga0180217_1000652_pt1 | contig 50041 bp, 21 predicted proteins | sample eDN3rd37CBELigOP_FD_128521 | JGI IMG/M metagenome (GOLD analysis project Ga0180217, IMG submission 128521) | Enriched Organic Plus compost microbial communities from Emeryville, California, USA - eDNA 3rd pass 37_C BE-Lig OP (version 2) (version 2) ...
CTCATTATTGTAGTTGAATTTCTATACTATCGAGTCGGTATTACATTGCAATTACGTTGTATCATGTCAACAGGTACGTATCACGCTTACTATGCGCTAGAAACGGCATAAATTCTTCTCTCTCGTTCTAGAACGACGCCAGTCGAAGTAGAACCGTGAAGGGGAGAAATAATTCTACGATAATAGGATAACGCATGGAGTGCTGTTGCAAATGAACTGTAGCAGTAGCTTTGCGTCGTAATTGCGCGCCTTACCATGCGCAGCACCTCCACGTACACAACGTGTACATACCAGAAAAACTCAGTGTTTTACAATCTGTAACACCAGTCGTTACTCCCAAGTAACCCACTTGTGACGCCCTCGTTCTGCGTGAGCGCGCCCGTAAACTCAGCAACACAAACTACCTGAATTAGTCGTCACGTAGCTCAGAGGCGTTATCCATATGAATATGTCCGACGTGGCCCGCAGGCCCTCGGCATCCCAGCTACACTTGCCTTCCATCAGTGGACAGGAACCCAGCACAGGTACGCGAGGAATGTTATGCAGCAGCGACGTACTCCCTAGCATAGCAGTACGCTCTGTAGCCAGTGCCACCAGTGCTTCATCAGTGGCTGTTGCATCGGCTCTCACTTCGCGCGCGGTTCCGATAGATCCAAATGCCAAGAAGGTACCAGTGCTCAGGCTCTCGACTACCTCGGCCTCAGCTTCGCCCACGGCCTCGCAATGGCGTGGCTCAATGAACAACGCCGCACAATCCCCAACACTTCCTAGTGGAGTTAGCGCGGCTGCTCCTCTGGCGCCCCCTGCAATGCTCGCACTCGAAAGGATTAGTAATACGGCGAGGGCGAGCTATCTGCCCATCATCCACAACAAGATTGCTGAGTGCACTGGTCGTCTGAGCCCAAGTCTATTGAATCCAGTACCGCTATCACCACGCACAGCAGGCTCCCCGACAGTGAGTGTGCTCCCACAGGGAAATGTCCCGAAACCGATGGTCCTCCAACCTCCGATGACGTTCATCATCAGTGGTAGTCAACCAGCTCCACCCCACACCTTTCCTCAGAATAATCGGTCCACCGGTACGTACTCGTCATCTCAGTTCGGATCAGCCCCCATGCCTCCACCACCCACAGTCATGGATGGTACTTTACCCGCAACCAACCTATCCAGCGCGAACCATAGCCTTTCGGCACCCCAACGAATGTCGCAACTTGTCGCGCGGGGAAGAGGTGTCCGGGCCGATACAGTCATTATGGTGAACCCAACGCCGCAAATGTATCAGCCCTCGCCTCGTGCACCACAACAAAAGAGTTCGATGATTGCATCCGAATGTGCAAAGACTGATGACTTCGCCGACCTCATCTCAGGCAGAGCACTCGGTTCGTTACCGATGCCCCCGCATCCGATTGCTTCTCGCTTGTCTGACAACTATCCCGGCGTGAGTTTTGGCAGCGATAGCAGTGGAAGTAGCGTTGAAGACTTCCGGTCACAGGTTTGCAGCAGTCAGAGACAAGCCTCTACCATATTAGGACATCGTAGTACTTCCTCAGCCGGAAGCTACCTAGCAGCAACTGGTGAAATGTTCAAGAGTTATTCTGATGATGACTTCGAGGCAGACAGCTTGAGTGTCGTCCATACCGCTGTAAACCTGAATCCTCACTCTGCATCAACGGCAGTATCTCCTCGTCGAGGCCTGAAGCAGAGTGAATCTGAGTCAGGGCGCTCTAGGTCCATATCACGACCTCGCGCTACCCAAGAAGCGAGCCCGTCTCTGAAATCGACCCCTCCAGGTCCAACCGCCCAGCCAGCTCCCCAGCCGCGCCTATCCCAGACCACCACAAACGTGCCCGCTTCCGTAGCTCCAGTGTCAAGTCCTGCACCGTCGGCACGGCTCGCAACACATCAGTCTCCAACAATCGCAAGACCCAGAACGGAACGACAAACAACTCGAGCTGCTCCTCAAGTAGTTCATGCAGCTGAACGTGAATCTAGCGCTGAATCGCACGTAGCGGGACCCCAGGATCCACCTTCTCTCGACGTGGAATTACGTCGTCTCCAGATCTACCTCTATAATATGGCGCATAAGTCCTACTTGGAAAGCCTTCAGCAATCCAAGCCCCTTGATGCTATTGCCGTCAATATCACATGACCCACTTCGTATGTACATAGTTTAATTGCAATCCGCTTTCAGCTAACAATACACTGGTCGATAATCAAGTGCTCAAGGTTTATGAATCCGGCTCCAGGCCTATTACAAGAAGGTCAACATCTTCATGGGCCTGCGAACTGCGTTCGAGAAGCCTTCTTGGAATGAATAATGTAATGGATGCTTCGTACGAACTTGTTGCTGGTCATCACTCACTGCGGGCGCTACGGGAGATGTTGACGTAGCTGCGTCGGACGAAGTGGGGGCCCCTTTGTCATCGTTGCCTGAAGCTACCTTGGTTCGTGTAAAGTAACCGAGCAAGCCTGGTCTCCTAACGTTTGTGGGTTTGTCCAGCATCTGATCCGCGGCCTTGGTCTGTGGCTTAGGTTCGATTGGAGCTCCAGTCTTTAGAGCTGCAGCCGCTTGTCGCCTGGCCAATGCGGCTGCCTGCGCAGCTGCGACTGCAGGTGACGAGTGGAACTTGGGTCCAGAGTCAATTTCCTTCTCTTCAACTGTGGCGGCAGGATCGGTTTCTGCGGCTTTAGCTGCGTTTCGCTCCGCGATTGCAGCATTCTTCTCACTCAGCTCTTCATAGAACTTTGTGCTCCTTCGAACTTTCTCAAGCTCAACTTCATGCGCGATCGCTTCTTTGAGTGCTGCTGGCAGTGTCCTTCGACGTCGGTACTCATCTTCATCAAATCCTGGTACATATGTGGGGGCAGATGTGCTGAGGCCCATGGCTGCGATCAGCGAAGGATCAGGTTGGCCCGCGTTCGTGGGGAGCAAATATGCGGCAATAGGTAAAATTGCTCTGAATGCATATCCAGGTGGGAGTTGATGTGCCTTCTCTTCCTGATCTTTGGCGGCTTGCACTGCCTTCTCGTGCTGAGCAGCGCGATAGCCATATGAAGTTCCGCCGGGCAGGGGATTTGGCGTGCTCAAAGTCGATTGCGCTGCACGTTGATACTTTGCTGCCGTTGACGGATTCGCGAAAAAGCCGCCAGGGACGACCATACTTGAGTAGCCATATGCAGCTAAGTTTGTAACTGGCGAAAACCTCAGTAGCCTCTCCAGATCAGGCTCAAGCTGGTACTGCGGCGTAGCTGTCATCTGCGAGTTGTTGATAACTGTTACGGCTCGGGCAAAGGTAGCGTCAATCGAAATCAAAGTGTCAACCAAGTTGCGAATGATCTTACGATCAGCTGGATTGAGTAGGTGATGGGCAGATGAGTTGACCTTGGGAGTCAAAATGTCGCAGAGATACGTTAGCACCTCTGTGACAAGAACGCGGATGGACATGCCTTGCTTGAAGAAGGTGTTGTCCGGTGACATGAAGGCCGACAAAATCGCTTCACGCTCAAGCTGAGCGGTACGCTGCTGCTGCTGCAATTTGGGGATTTCTATATGAGCACGTCGTGGGCCCGCCATAAGTGCCCTCACAGCGAGTGCGGTGTAAGGAACGTATGATGCAAAAGCAAACAGCTCGTTGTTGCCTCCGAGTGCGCGCACCCTCGCATTACCAAACAGGATATCAGACACGCAGAACCAATCCGTGGCGGCATCTACCCTGGCGAAGGATGCATCCAGCCTGAATGTGAAGAGATAGTTGTGATGCAAGCCATCCATGATGCGGTCAGGAGCTCCTGTGTCGAGAATACGGCGCGGGATGACACTCCATACAGCAACATCTTCACCGCTGTCTTGTAGTAGTGATGCCTCGTCATCCTCGCTGAGGAGCGGCCTTGGACGCTTGAGCTCCAGGGTTTTTGCTGTATCTGACTTGGCCTTGTCATAGTTGAGGAGTCCTTTCGACACATTCTGTTTTAGTGACAGCAAATCTTGCCAGATCTCCAGATTGTCCTTCACCATGTCCTTTTGACCCAACGACATAGACGCAAAATTCGCTGCCGTCAGCATGACAGGCTTTTTCTGTTGGAGTCGCATCAAGCGACGCCGCCGCTTCGTCGACATCTTTTTCTTCCCCCAACGCATTTCACGGCTTTGCGCAGCAGCCATTTGAAGTGTGTGAAGACACGAGCGGATATCGCATTCGGTAATGTCCGCCAGTGCACCCAGAGAACGACCGTCGATAGAGACATTCTCCTTAGTGCAAATCCAACGTAGTCGCTCCACTAGACGATTCTTCTCGATGGGTTCTACTTGAATCACTTTCACGTGTGGAAGCAATGGTCGTAGCGCGGGGGCGTGGAGATTGTTGCAGATGCAGATGATTGGACGCTTCAGGTCGCCTGTGATCTTCTTGACACGCTTCTTAGCTGAGGATCCAGTGCTCGAACCACCTTCGCCATCATTGTCGCCGTTGTCATCCTCGTCACCACCCGCACCATCACCACCCTCACCTCCGCCTTGGAGCTCACGTTGGATGCGCTGATTAGCTGCGGCCTTGGCTTGCTTAATCACATCCACAAGGACACCAATCGCGCCTTTGCCGGCACCCTCTTCGCCATCACCACCCATCGCACCATCAATTTCGTCAATCACGAGCAGATTAGGAGCTCTACCACCGATCATTGATTGAGTTTCTGTTACAGCTCGAATTCGCTGCTTCAGGATATCTGCACTTCGATCGTCACTGGCGTTGACTTCCATGACGCGATAACCACAATGGCGAGCGGCAATGTGTGCTAGTGTTGTTTTACCTGCACCTGGGGGCCCACAGAGCAAGATAACCTTATCTTCGGGACCATATTTAGTTCGGAGTTCGTCAGGTGAGGCGGCACTGGTCTTGGAGGCCTCTGCTGCTACTGAGCCTGGAGCTGCACGCGGAATCGCGGAAGTACCTTGGTCGTTGCTGCCATTACGCCTAGCCCTTGGCCCACCGAACACGCATCGGTCCCACGACCGAAGCCATTGAACCACTGCCCGATTGCAAACTTCTGATGACAGCAAGTCGGTGTACTTCGCCGGGGCATACTTTGCCACCCACAGTTGAGTCTCAACCTCCCCGTTGGCTTCATCTCCCACGTCGTCATCATCGCCCATGTCGTCGTCATCGAGATCCTCAACATCATCTTCATCGTCGTCGTCAAGGGGTTCCTCGACCTCATCTTCCATGGCTTGAGCACGACGATCGGCTTCAGTCTTCATCTGTTTACGGATTTCCTCCATGCTTACTGAAAATGTTGCACCAAATGCTGTGGAGTTGTGTTTTACAAAACGCTGTTGCTCCTTAGTCCTTTCTTTGATTTTCCTCATGTGATCTTCGGCGCTCTCTTCGACAAAGTAGATTCGCTCGCCCATCTGGTTCTTGCCAGTCCCGGTACTGGCAAAGAAATCTCCGGTGGGTGGAATTGTGAAATAGTTGCGAGTAATTGCCTGCAAAAGCTCCCGATTGCGCACTGCAGCTTCGCTTAGACGCTTAGCTTCTTCATCAATCTGATCTCTTCGCGTTGCCGCTGCTGCCTCTGCTTCGTCAAAGAGTTGGTTCGCCCAAGAGATGTCTCGCATGCCGACATCGTCTCCAGATGCGCCCTTGCTGGGATCCCGGGCGAGAGCTTCTGATGGTACTGATAATGATGCGCTCTGAGCTGCCGATTCGGATATCCGTACGCGCTTTGAGGCGTACATCTGCGCGATAGTCATTTTAGGCATGGCCGGTCTGGCTTGGGGTTCGTCGTCTACACTCTGCTGGGTCGCAATCGCCAAGGACGACTGTTGAAGCTCCATTTCGAGTCTACGCTCTTCTTCTTCGGCCATACGCCGCAATTCATCTTCATACGCGAGTTGGCTCTCGTAGACGTCTTGATCGATGCCGAATGCAGGATCAAAGGCGGGATCTTCAAGTGTACCAATGGTTTGGATTTCCATGGCGTCTACGAACTCATCGTCTGGGAACTGGCTTAGACGGGGGGCTGCAGGTACATGACCCGGTTTGTAGTCAGTCGTATTCATTTTATCTCTACCGTAGCCGGAACCACCACGGTTCGTGCGGGCTCCATAAAGCCCGCCTTGGCTACTCATTGAGGGCCTACTGACTCAAGAGATTCCGGATCAGAGCGACGGGAAGTCACAACGGCACAGGTAGGTTCAACCAAATGATCTGATCTGAAGTGATACCTGGTGTCAATATGACTGGGGTCGAACCTCGGCCTGGAGTTGAGCGAACGATGTAGTCGGTGCCCAAGAAGGGGAGCGGAATCTAGAGAATATCGTGGATAGTTATCAAGTGCGCAAGATCGATCAGGCATGCGATGGATAGTATACGCAATAATCTATAGTGTGACATTGTTTGCACCGCGAAGGAGAGTTCAGGTCACTGCAATTTGTTGGCAAGAAAGTGTACTCCAAATGGCGCCAAAATTGCAAGTCGCTGGATTTTCAGGCCAGGTCAGATGGCGGTCAACTGGCTACTGGCTGGGCCTATGGAGACTAGCATCGTGGTTGGTGCGCAATTACTCTTGAGACTGTGTCGTCGTCATCAAAAGAACAATCATATTTATTACATGGGATAAGGTCGTTAATAATCACAACAGTACAATCAGATACTTGCTGTCCCACAGATCAGAGCTTATGCGCCTTTCTTGGGGACAATGAAGTCGGATTCAAGGTTGGGACGAGTGATCATCGCAACCGATCCCCACGAAGTAGCCATTGTGACTGTCGTACCGGTCTCGCTCATAGAGAAGCCTGCCTTGTAGTCGGTAGCCACTGACCAGGGCACGACGCTGGCAGTCTGGAGCACGTAGCCAATCTCGGAAGGCTCATACATCTCGTATGTAACCTTACCCTTGCGAACGGACTGGACAGCCAAGACAGAGCCGTCGCGAGTGATCGCGATGCGGTTACCGAAGTAGAACGTCTTGTCTGAGTCACGCGCAGGCTCGGGAGTGGCCACAGTGGTCGTTGAAGCGGCAGCCTGAGCAGCCGCCATCTCAGCATCGGTCTGAGCCTCGACCAGGGCCTGGCTCTTCTCAACACGAACTAGGGACTGGAGCTCCTCGAGCTCAGAATCAGCCTCCTCATCTGCCTCCAACTCAGCGTCAAGCTCCCGAGACTCGAAGGTATTCTCACGAGCGCGGCCTCCAGCCTCAAGGAAGCTTAGCTCCATCTGTGCTTCAAGCGCACGGTCGGCCTCGAACTCAGCAACAAGATCTCGGTAGACACGCGCCTCAGCCTCGAGATCCTCAGCCGTGCTACGGTCAATCTCGGCATCAAGCTCTGCATTCGTCATGAGCTCGGCGCGAGATGGTGAGATCTTGACGCTGGCCTCAAGGAACGAGGGGCCGTGGCTTAGTTCAGCGACGTAAGCACCAGCCTCCATCTCAGCCTCGAGCTCAGCCTCGAGCTCAGCCTCGGCATCGACCTCGGACAGGCTTGCAGACTCCTCACCCTCCTCATCAGCGTCGCTGTCTGCCTCAGCCTCGGCCTTGGTCTCAGCAAGAGCGTTGTGCTCCTCGGGCTTAGTAGCGACTGCATTCACTGGAGGTAGCTTGCCCTCCTTCATAGCAGCCTCAGCTGGGTGGGTTCGCTTCCAGTGCTCGTACTCCATGCGCTGAGTGTACTCATGCTGCTGGCGATCGAGCTTCTGGAGAAGCTGCTTCAATGTGGACTGGGCGGCCATGTGACGTGCCTCGGAAAGCTGCTTCTCGAGCTTTGAAGCAATCTTAGCACTTGCGCTGTGCTTTGACTGTGCAAGAACCTGAGAAGTAATCTGCTCTGAGACTGCTGCGATGGACATCGAGTCACCGACGGACTGGTCAAGGGCAATGTCGGAGCCGGAGGCAGCAGTAGCGGGCTTGAATGGGTAGTTGGTCGACTGATCGACAGCGGCGTTGTAACGCTCGGTACGAGACTCAACCTCTGCGAGCTTCTTCCAGGATGCCTCGAGCTCAGGATCAGCGAGTGTTGCGTTGAAAGAAGGATCGACATAGGTGAAGTTATAGTCGATGCGGCCCATACCAACGGTAGCCTGCTCCTGACTCACGGGGCTGATATGAATGACAGTGCGGTGGACGGGAGCACCAATCATGATCTTGGAGCCATCGCTGTTGACGACAGGCGAAGCCAAGACTGGGGTTGGAACAACCACGCGAGCAACTTGCTGGTCATTCTTGAAGATGTAGACAAGCGAGAAGGCCTTGCCTGCTACATTGCAGAAAGCCTCACGAGCGCAAGAACCGACGAAGACGCGAGTCTGACCATCACCGGAGATAGCGACCGAAGTAGCATCATAGTTAGTGCCCCAACCCATGGCACGGCAGTCCTCGCTCGAGACGTTGAGGCGGGCGAGTGCACTCCATGCGGTGGTGGGCTGAGTATCAGCGCGAGTGAACTGAGCGACTGCGCATCGGTCCGCGATGAGAACAGTCTTGCGATCCTCCGACATGACAGGGCGAGGGAAGCGAATGGGTCGGTGGTTGAAGATACCGACCTGTCGCCATTCCTTCACGGTGCGGGTGTTGTTAACACGAACATCGTAGTAGGTGTGCTCGTGGAGCGCGAAGGGGTAGCAGTGCCACTTGGAGCAGATCACGGCAGACTCGTCGTCAGAGATGATAGCAGAGGTGCCGAAACCAACTTGGAACTTGCGGAGACGCTGGTAAACGCGGGTCCAGGACTGTTCGGTGGCATTGAAACGGAAGGTGTAGACGTAGCCATGGCCATCCGAGACAAGCGCGATCTCACCATTGGGCGAGACGAACGCACGAGAAGGACGAATCTCAGGAGTCTCCTCGAAGTCATTCACGGGCAATCGGAAGTAGGCCGAAGGCGCACGTGAGCTCACACGAGGGTGAGCATAGCGGTAGGGGAACTTGCGGCGCATCTCCTCGCGGCGGCGTTCCTCCGCCTCCTGACGCTTGCGCTCTTCCTCAGCGGCCTTCTTAGCGGCTTCCTCCTCCTGCTTCTTCCTCTCCTCTTCCTCACGGGCAAGCTCTTCGGGAGTCTTGGGCTTAGCGGGCTCCGCGGGCTTGGGCTTGGGAGTGGGCTTGGGGGTCGGTCGGCGTCCGGGACGGGGTAAGGTGGTGTTCATGAATGCCTCATCATCCTCAACCTTGGGAAGGGGCTTGTCATCGGAGAGGTTGAAGCGAGGCATAGGTGGTGTCTCGACGCTAGGTGGCAAGATTTCAGGATCCTTGATGCGTGAACTCTTGGGGATCGTGCCACGAACCTGATCCTCAGCGCAGATCGTAACTGCGCATGGCATGTTACGAATGATGTAGGCACCGGAGCAGAGCGCACCGTTACGCTTAGTCTTGGGCTTGTTGCACTCACGGTAGAGCGTTCGTCGACCCAAACCGCACTTGGCATCGCAGAAGCCCTCCTGCCATGGTCCCCAACCACCATCAACGTTGAGCTCGGGATCAACCTTCTGCAGAGCGGCCGCAATGGCACGCTGTTCTTCGATGGAGATGCTTCCGCCAACCTTCATTGCACCCTCAAGGTGAGGGAGGATGGTCTGCTCGATGAAAAGCAGATTCTTGCGGCGCGTCTCAGTACGTGCAAGATAGGCCTTCATCTCCTCACCGCAGTTGGCTTCAAGGTTGCGGAGAGCAACGCGATAGGACTCCAAAGCACGCTTCATCTCCATGAGCTGGTGGTGAGACTCAGTCGCGGAACGAGTGAGTTGCTTTGCGCGCTTACGAGCCTTCCAGAGAGCGGACTTGACGCCCTCAAGACCAGACTCCTGATCCTCAACGGAGGCACCCTCGAGGGCCTGGACCACGAAGACATGGGCCTCGCCCTGTGCTTTCTCAATTGCGTAGAGCTTTGCACGGTGCTCGAGAATCTCTGCCTTCACGGTTGCAAGAATGCGAGAAACAGCTGGGTTGGGACCCTGCTTGGCGACGAGGACACCTTCCTTGAAGAGCGAAGTCAGAAGCTGAAGCATCAGACCAAGCTCGCGATCCTCAATGCCTCGCTTGGTGGCGTTCTGCACTGCGGTAGCGATTTCAGCCAACGTGGAGAACTTGGTAATGCCAAGCTGAGCCGAAGCGGAAACTGCGGCCTTGGCCTCGAGGAAGGAGTTGAAGTAGACGGGATCGTTAAAATCCACGAGGAGCTCGTCGTGAGGAATCTCGCCGTTGTTGGCCATAGCATGAGCACGTGCGTCATTGAGCATGCTTTGGTATTCGTACTCCGTAACGGCAACGCCAGGGGCGACGTCAGGGACAACTGGAGCCGCGACAGGCTCCACAACTGGCTCCACAACAGGAGCTGTGACGGGAGTAGCGATAACAGTGGGCTCACCGGTCAGAGCATCGGGAACAACCTCAAGGACGCGAGGGACATCACTTGGAGCACGGGGCACGCGGATGTGCGGGGGCTGCTGTCCGTACTGAGCATCAGGCTGGAAACGGAGCAATGCCGACGGATGGGGCGTGACACGAGTCAGGTCCTGCACCTTGGGAACAACCTCAGGCTCAGGAACTGGACCAAAGACCTTCTCGAGCTGCTCGACAACCTCGAGGGCGAAGTCAGCATCGTGGAGACGGCGGACAAAGTACTCATGCTGCTCCTCTCGGACACGCTTGGCGTGCTCGATCAGCTGGTCGCGGAACTCGGTGTTAGGGGCGTTCTCACTCGTTCCTGCGAGGTGAGCGATGTCGTAGGAAACACTCTGGGCAGCGGCTTCCTGGCGGCTAACACGGAGCTTCATCAACTCGAAAATATGCTCACCTTCAAGCACTTGGTGTGTGGTTTCATTGACGAGATTGGCGCACTTGACGCGGTCCACAGTGAGGAACTGCGTCTTGTCAATGGCTTGAGCATTCCTAATCCGCTCAGCGACCTGACGGGTTAGGGTCTGTAGATGAGGGGCAACGAGGGTCAACAGTGGGTCATGGGTGCGGGGTTAGACACGGTAAGAGATGGGCTACCGACTGCAGTGGAAGCCAGGGCAGGAAGTCACTTTGCCGCCTCGCCCAAGCGGGTGCAAAGAGCATCTTAGCAAGCAGCGAGCAAGCAAGTGTAAATAAACTTTGGCGACGATTTTCGTGGCCATCCAGTGAGTCTTACGTACCTCCAGCTCACCAATCGCCTGGAGATTTGTCGCAGCGGCATAGCCCACTGCGACAAACACCAACAACACGTATAGATAGTGAGATATTCTCATTTGTATCTATGGTGTTTCTCAAGGAATTTTCACGATTTTTCGCCATTTTTAGGCATTTTTGCCGATTTTTTCTGAGGAGGTCCAAGTCAGTCTGAGGCTGAGGCTACTGATTATTCCGGCACCCCTGGATCCGGTCGAAGGTTTTCCCTGATTTTTCCAACGAATTTTAACGATTTTCTCTTGGATGACGGTTAAACTTTCCTGCGTCAGGGGTGACGGAATAGCCAACTCTGCTGAACATCGCACAACTGATTAGCATCGTTTTTCTCGCTATGTGGTTAGTGCTTCGGCCTGAAAATCATGTAGGCTTGTAGAGATATTGTGATACAGGCTGTTCTTTTGGGATATAATTGTAGTGCAATCTTGCTTCTCTGGAAAACGGAGTGGGAAGTATTCGCCTATAAGAGCCACCGACCGATCTTGTGTCTATTCGCTATTTGGAGACTACAAACCGGGGTCATTGCGCAGTCTACAGAGTGGTATGATTCATTGAACCACAACTCACTCGCCGTATGCCTACAAACCGCAAAATTTACCTCCTTCTAGCCCCGCAAGACGGAAAACACAAAAGCCAGTCATGTGGAGTCGCGCAGTAAGCCAAGTGACTCGACGCGGCGCGGGTATCAAGGCCAGCAGCGGTGTCCAGTCTGTGATGTGTGCGATTGATGCCAGCGTCTTCACTACTACAAGAACTGGCGCCAAGCAGTTCCACACGACCCCCATCCTGCATCGCTCCAAGGTCTCATTCTTGAAGGAAACTCAAACCTACACTGTACAAACCACTCGCCGATCTGTGGTCCTCAAGGGTTTGAAGGATGAAAGGACCGGTGAGTTCGTGCGACCCCAGATTATTGATAAGGTTGCGCTGCGCGAAGAGCGTCAGAAGAATGCCAAGGAGATTTTCAGACGCGACCACTACAGCCACCGAAAGCAGTTCCTTGTCGATCGCTACCGCCGCGTCTTTGACTCGGCCAAGGTGCTGATCTGCGTCCAGCCCATTACGCACGATGCCTTCCCGCCATTCCGCCACGAGCTTCTACCTCATTTCAAGACCCTTCACGTGAGCAACGGCTTGGTCCACATTGAGGACAAGTCATACGCCGCTATCAAGCCGCTCTTCCAGGGTCCCACCGAGGTGCTTTTCCAGACCGATCCTACCAAGATCTTCAGCTCATTGCGGGCTTTCATGAAGGCTACAAAGGCACATCCACAAATCCTGCCGCTCGGTGGTGCCATTGAAGGTGTTCCGGGTGTTGTCTACGACTTCGAAGACGTGCTTAAGTACGAGTCCAAGGAGCATATTCAGGGCTCAGTTATCCCCTATCTCAATGCTCCCGCACAGGTCATTCCCGTTCTTCAATCACCCAACATCCAGCTTGTTCGACTACTGCAGCATCATGTGGACCAGCTCGAGAAGAACGGCGGTGCTCCAGCCGCAGCTGGAGAGGCTGCTCAGCAGGCCTAATTTTGCGCGCGACTCGTAACGCCTGGCTGAATCAGGAACCCGTCATGACTCTTTATTTCTACGTAGAACTTGACGGATCTACGTGATTATTTTAGTGCAACTATCCTATCACTTGAACCAACGCTATATTACAATAAAAACGCAGTGTATATACAATGATCGTTCACGATGGGAATTGTGACGCTAGGAGGTGCTAGGTACCTAAACTGCTGCGCGATCCGTCACCTTGTACTGTTCGTACTCACCCTTGCTGTTGCGAGTTACCACGCGGATCGCGAGGAGACAAAAGAAGCAAGCGAGTCCCATGAAAATCGAGAAGTAAAAGATTTGTCGTCTCCTCCCACAGGCAGCCTCTTGGGCACCTCCTGCGTTAGGCTCCAATGCACAAAGCCTTAGATGGGTCTGGCTCGGAACTATAGCACCTCCGGCTAACTTGCGGAAGGCGTTACGTCCCCCAACCCAGTCTACCTCATCGTCGCCGTCTGTAGAGAGAGGCGTACCCCGCATTTGCGCAACCATGTCAGCATACGCCTGCCGTGTGTAGTAAGCCTCAAGATAGTCCGTCGAGCCATAGGCAATGTCTTCTGATTCTCCGCATGGGTGAGCGCTCTGATACTTAATCGTTGGGACTACGCGCGAGACTGGGCCCGACGTCCAGGTCATGAACTCGATGAATGCGGATGGTAACTCAGGCCTAGAAAGCGCTCTAGGGCTAATACTCATGAAATGAGAGTAAGCTAGTTCTCCGCGAGCGTTTCGTTGAGACTGTGCATAGGTCCTAAACGCTTGCAGGGCTCGCTTATGGAGATGTGCCTGGCTTCCAGAGCCGTGGTCAATTATGCAGATTGCAGTTGGATTCCCTTCATGCGAGCCAGGTGCTACACCCGCGCAGACTTCAACAGCCCGCTGGAATGGCGTATGCTCATGTTCATGTTCAGCGTCATCTTTTGTTAATGCTGGCCGGATCATCTCTGCCTCTGACCTCACTTCTGGTCCAAGCAGGATCCGCGGAAGGCCGGTATAGCCCTCATCTTGCACGAGAATAAATACATCCACTTTGGAACTATCGATGTGACGATACGCTGAGGCCAAAGTTTCCTTCGCACCTGTCGAGATAGCAGCCTCAAAGTCGTCAAGGGTGCCAGTCATAACAACGACTAGACGGTTGGCCAAATCATGCGGCTTTGCCAAGTCTACTGCCGATTTGGCCAGGACTTTGCAGAGACTCGGAGTAAGAAGTGACCTCGGCCGTAGTGTAATTGATCCGAGATCACGAACCAGCCAGCTTCGCTCATCAGCAATGTGATGCTCGAGGTGTGAATTGACTTCGCTTGTTAGGCTAGCCCGACACTTCTCGATATCGTCAACGCTGGCTAAATCGTAGTAATGACTATGCAAGTGGGGAGTAGTGCCGTACCGAAATCCGATCTGTTTTGCACTTGCATAGGGTGGATTCACCCTCCACAGGAGATTTGTGGGCATCGGGAACTTGAAGTTCATGTAAATCAGGTCTTTGAGCCAATGCTGCACTTGAATGACATCGCCCGATGCTACCAGCCCATGCGAATAAAGACGAGAGAACAAGCGTTCGACACGTGATGGGGTGAATAGGGCGTCCATTACGCGGCGGAAACCGTGGGAGTCACCGGCAAATGCGGGATCGTCGTCAAAGGTCTCGAGCATTAGGATCTGAAGCAACTTCTCGAGCTTGGGGAAGAATCTTGATTCTTCACTCGCAAGGGCAGCTGCAAGATCCAAGTTTCGGCTTCTACGCGCAAAAATTGGTCCTGTGTAACCAAGAGTTAGGCCCCCATCCCACATAAGCCTCTGGGCAATGTAAGCACGCCAAACATCTCGCACGCGCGGTGGAAGCGAATCCAGCAGAATCATGTTATAGAAGTTCTCTCGCCTCCACAAGGTTGCATGCTCATTGAAGGGAGCGAAAAGACCACAAGGTAATGAACGCAGCTGTTTCCAAGAAGTTGGGGAGAATCGGACCGGGAAAGGCACCGAAAGCGCACCTATAGCATCCAAGTCTGGATAGTAGTCGATAATGCTCTGGATGACGCCAATCGAGTGCAGAGGATCGGGCTTCTTTACGTTATCGGAGCTGATCCGACGGTCGACTCCCTCATAGAAAGTTGATTCGCTAAACTCGTTTTGATTCGGCAGCCATTTAGAACTGAAGCTGCGAATCGCAGAGATTGGCATGCCACGAGGCCAAAGATCAAGATCGGTCGGTCGCAACACGCTCTCGCATGTGACCTGTGTCAGACTGTTAGTCTGATTGATTAAGAGCTCGATCGTGCGATTACTCCGGCAGCTATCCTCAATCAGCTTCGCCTGCGTTGTGGTGGCCGGGAGGAACTCTGGGTAGGGATTAAACACCAAGGAAACGCCGTTCGGGTCTTTGATTCGATGCTGGAATGTGGTTAGGTGTTTGAAAGAAGGCAAGCGCTCCAGAGCGCTCAAATTCTCATGTGTGACAAGATCATCTGAGAGCTCAAGGATCTCCTCAGCCCCTTGGTGAATCGCATATAGCGTGGCCAAATTCTTGCGCTGAGAAGAAGATAACTCGCCGTCGGTTGAGCGACTCGTCGGTTGTACCGAGAAGTACGGCAACTGGGTCAAGAGTTCTGACCTTAAATAGATTTTGCCCGTCAAAAGCTCTTCGAAATCCTTCAAACCGGTCTCCTCCAGACGTCGGTTAGCAGCGACCACGACAATGCAGCGGGGAAGCAAGCTTAACTGCTTCAGGAGTTTGCTGAGACCCTGTGACACCTTTGTGACTTGCAAGAGAACCCAGCTCGTTGAGGTTGAACAAATGGGCAAGCCCAGCTGCTGCGCTATATGAATAGGGTTCCACTTGGACTCGCCGTCATTGTCCCCATGGGCGATCTGGTCTTGGAACAGCTGGTCAACCGCCGCGGGGGTGAAGCTCTGAAACAACGGAGTCACCTCGAGAGGACGACTCGAGGGAGCCGTCGATGATGCTACCCTCACCGAGTTTTCAAGAAATGACTCATATGACGCTCGTGTCGTTTCACTGCCCGTCACTGAGGACGGAAAGAACTGGATTTCAGTGGCGTGTTCGAGCTCCTGAGGGGATGTGGCAGATGCGTCATCATACAGACTCCACGAGCCCAGTCCATGCGCGCGCAGTGATGTCACCAAGAGCTGTTCAAAGCGTGGTAGCCACGTCCGAAGCTTGGGATCAACCGCACCATACTGGGTGGGTAATATGGTCAAGTTGCAATCTGACACCAGCGTGTTCCATATCACCACGAGCAGACAGAACGTCAGAACACCGCTGAGCCAGAGCTGGACAGTCCTGAGCGCGGCCATGGATCGGATGATCGCGTGAGCTTACGCTCTCGTACGCTTGCACTTCAGCGTCGCACGTCGCTGCAAGTCGATAATCTCCTCTCTGGCGTGCGATATCGTGGCGTGCGGTCCTATTCCCGCACAAGTCCGAAGCCACTCCAACACGATTGATCGGTTTAGAATATATCTCGCGACAAGCTAGACGCTGCAGCCGAGGAGCTCTGGGTTGAGTGAGACGGGGAGACAAGTTAGAATCGAAGAAAATCGGTCTTCAAGTTCCCACACTCGCACGATGCATCCTACACGAACTACACAAAGCGTGACGAAACCCTACGACTTTATAGAAAAAGCGATTTTGAACCGTGGCCGTGGCAAAATTCGCAAAGCAGGCATCTGGGCCAGGCCGATGGAGGTGGTACCAGACGGTGATACGAATTTACATAGAGAAGGAAGATACTAACGCTCTAGCTCATGTCGTGCGTTTTCCATGTATTGAGCTTGTCCTGAAATACATATCCGACGGCGTTTCTGGCTCTTCAGACTCCTTGCTTCCTGAAACCTAAGCTTTATGGCTCTCGTAGTATATCATCGGAAGAGATGACATTAAGAATGGTGAATATATTGCAAATGTATCGGATCGAAGTAAAGCCCATATCTACAGATTATTGTTGCGGTGAGAGATGCAGGCTTGCTTCAAGATCTCGCCTGCCTCGATTTCTGCTTGCGCCAGCACGAGTTGCAGCTCTTCAGGTGATGAAACCAAACTGGCCAGTCTTCGCTTCTCTCTCTGAAGCCAGACGCATGCGCGACCGAAAATTACAGCATCATGCAAATCGGGGAAGATGAGGGAAGACAGATACGGGATACAGTCGGAGATGTAAAGCACTCGGCGGACCTCGTCCTTCACCTCCGCAAAGATAAACAGTACATCGTCACGAGCCACCAAGCGGCGCAGCATCGTGATACTAGTTGTATCAATACTATTGATACCGATTGCGTAAATGATCACACAAAGTTCAAGCTTTGGGGGAAGCTCAGCACGCCAATCCGCTGAAAGTAATTGCTTCAGAACAACCATCTCACTGAATCGGCCCTCAACATCGGAGGCGACCAGGGTGGGGAATCGAAACTTGGGCAGCTCTCGGAGTGTAAATCCGGTCCGTGAACGGGCAGGCTCTGGAGGTGGGAACGCGGGCAACAGTTGGGGAGTCGTGAGGACGCAGGACTCCTTCTGGGGAACTGTCTCCGAGACAGGAGAAGCTAATGGCTTGGGGGGAGAGGTGGTGGCAGGACCCTGCTCCGGAGGCTCCAAAGGTGGGCGTAGAAGTGTTGTTTTCGGCGATTCCGGTGCAACCTGAACTGGTGTAAGCCTCTCTGTTAGTCCTCCCTCTCCTGACGAAGCGACAGAACTCGAAAAGATTCGAGACAATTGTTGCTTGTGCTGCTTCCCAACCTTCATCGAAACAACAGACGCAGTAGTATCTACGTGACTGCGGGCTCGGGGTTCACTTGTATAGCCTGCTATCTCGCTTGCAGCACGAGGATGCAGCCGACTGGTAGGTTGAGTCATCAGAACCTCCGCTAACGCGTCTTCACCGAAGCGACGCCGAGGGGAACGTATCGACACCGGGGTAGGTTCTAATGTGACTCGGCTACCTTCTTTCAACAGCGGTGGCTTAGGAAGCTGCGAAGGCTCCTGTGGCAACACGTCGTGGTCTCCGCGCAGGTGAGATCCTGGATGATGCTCATCCATATCGAATCGGAAAGGGGTACGCATCGTAGCTGCATGGGCAGTAGCGGACACAGCGTGTGGTCCCATCATGTCATGTCCTGAGCTTGGTCCGTGGACGACCGGAAGAGCTCGAGTCGTGGCTGGCATCAGCTTCCCCGCAGTCGTAGTTAGCGGAGTCTGTGGGATTGTCAACGATGGAGACTGACCTTCAAGCGTAGGCTGTGGAGCCAGTGCTGACTTAGGAGACATCGTAAAGGCTGATGGCCGTAAACTTTGCACATCTTCTCGAACCCTATCATCATCAGCTGTGGCTGACGCAGAAGGTGTTGGACCGGCGGCCACGACCTGGCTGCTAGATTGTGCTCGCTGATGATAAGCATGATGATGTCGATGTGATGGGACATGCCGTTTGACAATACGAACGGGACGACCGGCCATTCTGAGTCCCTCTTGACCGAATCCGACAAAGGCAGGAGCAAACTCTTCCTCTTCTTCCTTCTCAAGATGAGGCTCTCCATGAGGAGCCTCTGCATGCATATCCGGGACCAAGGATGGTTCTCTCGGTAAGTGGTCAATGCCGCTGGTGAACGCATGCACGTCGATCACCTCTTGGAGTTCAGCTCCACCTGCTTGTGCGAAGGTTCGTTGAACCCATGGCTGCCCTGATTCAGCAGACCGATGCCCAAGGTCAGTGGGCGCGCGCTCTGACTGAGCAGGGTGCAGACTTTGTGGAATCGAAGGTGTGACGCTCCTAGCGTCAGCATCCTGCCGAGTTGACATTACCTCTGCGGTAGATAGGTCCGCTTGTTGAAGTTGAGTTCGAACCGGGTGGGGTGGTTCGTCGGAATCACGAGGACCAAAAGCCCGAGCCCACCTTGACGTACTGACTTCATGAGAAGATCTTGCGGACTTGGGCGTTGGCAGATGTCCGCTCATGCTTCTTCCACGTGTGACTTGTTGTCCTGGCTTTGTCTCTATCCTGGCATCCGTCGATGCTTCCGGGACATCTCCAGCCCCTTTGCGATATACCTCAGAATCGTCTCGAATCCTGGCCTGGAGATGTGGTGTGTGCTGCTCGAGCGCCTCTGAGAACGGCTCTGTTGGGGATTCATCCGCAGCTGGCTCAGCATCATGGGTTTCACTCTCTGCCAGTGTTGGTAGAATACGAGATGGGAGAAGTCCGTAATCAACTTGTCCCTTGTGTGGTTTCGTCCTTCCCGCAACGGTCTGCTCTCGAATTTGATTAAGATCGACATTCTCGTCGAAAACGTGTCCCTCGATCCCAACACTGTCCTTTCCACACTTCTCAGAAGGGGTAACCCCAGAGGAATGCTTGGATGCCTCTGAGATTCGGCCGGTGTGCGGCGATAATATGCGAACGTTTGCGACTGGAGAAATTCGAGGTGCTCCTGATTCTTTTCGAGGAACATTGATTCGGACTCGCCGTACTGAAGTGGGTGTGTTGGGTGTAGATGCGCTTGCCCTTAGACTAGGAAACGTATATGCATGTCCTGAATCATCTGTGTCAATTGTTAATAGCTTTCCCTTCAACTTGTCTTTAACGGGGCGGGTATCCACCTCCTCCCGAGCCCTGTCTTCATCGTCATGGTAAGCACTGCGCCTTCCAGAGATCGTTGTCAGTTCAATTTCAGACCTGGGTGACCTTTCGTCTTCGGCCCTTTCACTTGCAGCATGTTTACTTTCTTTTCCGGGCGAAAGCGCTTCGCTGAGCTCCTGAGCCTCCAGCAGCTGCAGAGCCTTTTCTCTCAGGTGGTCTAGGCGCTCCATTTCCTCAAGCTCCAGTAACTTGGACTCAATCTTCTTCGAGACACTTTTAAAGAAATACTCCTGATTTGCAAAATTTAATCGAGAGTCAAAGCGTACGATGAGGGTTTCCTTGTACTCGCGGGCCTGAGGATAAAGCCGTTTATCGCGGAAGAATCTACTTTTTGGGAGCTTACCCAGGACTGCAATGTAGGGGCGAGAAATGTCCGAGATCAAGAAGCCTACAGAGGTAATGAGCGCTGCGAGGATACCAAACTCGGTGCCACCAAAGATTGTAGTTAGGAAGGTGATCGACCAAGTGAGAGACTCCTTCGGCGACGTCTTCCAGAGGATAAATGGGGTGACAATTCTGGTAATTGCCCTTTGGAACGTAAAGATAATAAGTCCCGCAAATGCAGCATATGGAAGGTGTTTGATCAGAGGTGCAAGGGCTCCAACGCACAGCGCAATAATAACAAAGTGTGGCAGGTTCCACAAAATTGATGCGGGTTTCATCTGAGCAACGAGGACTGATCGTGCGAGACTGCCTGATGGAATGTGACATGCATAGAAGCTTCCTGCCAAGCTGCAGGCACCCATAGCCCAGAGCTCTTGATTCACGTCAATCATGTATCCGCGCTCGTTTGCGAGTTGAAGCGAAACACTAACAGTCGTTACGATCGTGACTGCGGCGACAGGTAGGCTCACAAGAAAATACTGCGATGTGTTCTGAAAGGAGGGTGGCTTGAGCGGTGGGAATCCAGCGTCAAGCTTTCCTACGATCTTGACACCGTACTTTTCATGTAGTTGCAAGACGTAGGATAGAACAATTGCCAATATCAATACGAAGAGGGGGACAGGAGGAGGTGTGCGGAACCTTCCAGCAGTCAGGCGTTGCGCTATGTACAATATGAGTACCGTACTCACACCTATGATAATCGAAGCAACGTTACACGAACCAAGGTTGTGAAAGATCTGCTGAAAGATGCGATGGAAGGTAAAGTCTGCAGGCAATGGGATCTGGAGTACTGCCGCAATTTGCGAGGCTGTGACGAGATAGGCTCCGGCACAAATGAATCCGAGTAGGCTGGGTTCCGAAAAGAATGACATAACCCAACCCATCCGTAAGAAGTACATCGCCATCAACATCCATCCAACATGAAAGGTAATACTCATCACTGCAGGTATCGCAAGTTGCTCTGCCGCAACAGGGTCAGTGAGAGCAACTTGTTCGTAGGTAGGAACCACCCTCCCCACTGCCTCAGCAATTGACAGGGATACTAGAGCGAAAGGTCCAATTGAGAGCTCCCTACACGTTCCAAAGATTGGATAAATGATTGATGGAACCAGGGCGCCGTAAAGGCCGTACTTTGGTGGTAGCCCACAAAGCACGGCGTAGGCAAGTGACTGAGGGACCATGATTACTCCAATTGTAAAGCCGCACCACACGTCTGCCAGTAGCGCTCGTAGAGAATATGACTTGATGTCTTTCACGATGGGGAAGAAGTCGGATAGCCATGTCTTGAAGTTGAACTCATGCCAAGCTCCTTTCGCGTGGCTTTGGAGTGTTGATAGGAAGCCTGCCTTCTCGATCTCATCGTATTCACACTCGAGGTCGTATTCTGTATAAATTTCTGGTAATGGCTCCTTGGGAACGGTATCCTCAAGCTCGCTTACGTTCAGCCCTGGTAGCAAGGTCGGATAAACTGGATCAGAAGGATGAGGCCGACTCGAAGGATTGGTGGCAGAGACAATCACCTCAGGGCGCTCCTCGCCAGTATCTTCAGTATCTGCTCCAGCCAACACATTACCCTGGCGCAGGCTAGCACACTTCTCACTTCCTTCCACTGCATTACTATTATCTGCCTTACGTCCTAAGCCTAGCTGAGAAAGAGGGTTTGATGCGGTGCAATACTGCTCAGCAGAGAACTGCTCTGTCGTATCGTCTCCAGTTCGAACTGCATCACCTTTCCCTCTTGAATTCGGTCTGCCAACGGCCGAGCCTGAGAGAGACGTTCGTCGTTCCTCATTGGTATTACCGTTGCAGGAGGGAGGACGGGGCGTCTGACCAGTGGGTTGGGTAGCTGGATCGTGCGTATAGGTCGTGGGGGTACTTTCAGGCGAGCCTAAACGCGGCCGTCTGCTTCGATTGATGGGGCTAGCTTCATCTGGCAACGGTGGGGTCAGGGCGCCTGGTTGGTCAGACTTTGGTTCGTTACCATCATAGACTGCGCGTCGCATAGCACGGGTGGGCGCAGATAGTGGTCTATAAGGCGTAAATGAAAACGTGAAGTGTGTGAAGTCATGAGTTGGGTGCGCTGGGGAGGCGAGAGCGACGAGGAATCCGAAAGAACGCGCGGGATGTGTGGCTTCCGCTCCCAGAGCATCAAATCCTAAGCATTCTATCCAAGGGACCATGCGGTAGGTGAGCTGAACATAGATGTACGCATCGTTTTTCATGTGAAAAACGCCCCCCATGCGTTGAAAAACGCATATCTATCCAGTCCGTTCCTAGGAATTTTTCAGTTTGCTTTCACAGGCCCTATCGAGCTATATCTTAGCATTCTGTCGAATACAACGGCGTAGTTACTGGTTTTAGTCCATATCTCACCGATTTGCGGCCAGAAAAGGATGTGTGTACTGCGGCATATCCGAAAACGAACCAGAGGCAAAAGTTGTCCGAGAGCACTTTTTCCCTCGCCTCCATAGTATATCTCATGTGTGTCGCCGGAGATGCATAAGAACAGCCCTGATTTCGTACACTACCTACTATTACGAGCTGCTCTCAGTTGACAGTATATAATTTGGCATGGAGCACGAGGCGCATAACCTATATTCTACCCTTCCTAGGAGGATTCCCGGGCCGGGGGTGTCGAAATAGACATTAACTCACGACAGAACAGAGCTCGAAAGCGGCGCCGTGAGGTGGATGCTGCGAGGAATACTGGCTCCATGTTGTGTAACTTGGATAGATCCGTCGGGCTAATCTATCACTGCCGTGGAAAACTTTCGTATGATCTTGACAATACCCCCCGAAAACCGAGTCCCAAAACGAGAAACCCCGCAACCTCATCCGCTTGCCCGATCTACGCTCATCGGACACCCCTCTCTAGCCTGCTCTAGCTCCAATGCGTGTCCTGGTGGCCGTGAAGCGTGTCGTTGACTTCGCCGTGCGCGTGCGCGTCGATGCAGCCAAGAAGGGTGTCGACCTCAAGAACGTCAAGATGGCAATGAACCCCTTCTGCGAGATTGCAATTGAGGAGGCAGGTATGTATCCACAACCGGTCATCAATTTTGTTGCACGAGCTGCCCCTATACATCCCACCACCGTCTATGTCTCACCCAGTTGTGCATTCCTCTGTCACTACGAACCTGCTGAGACACCACCCTCACTCTCATCGCTCTCCTGATCTCACTCTGTCTAGCCCGACTCAAGGAGAAGAATATCGCAAAGGAAGTTATTGCCGTCACCATCGGCCCCAAGGCAAGCCAGGAGACTCTCCGCACTGCCATCGCTATGGGTGCTGATGATGCCATCCATGTTGAGACCCCCGAGAATGTCCGCACTGACCAGGACCTCCAACCTCTCGCTGTCGCCAAGATCCTCGCGAAAGTTGCTGACCAGGTCAAGCCCGATCTTATCATCACGGGCAAGCAGGCTATTGATGATGATTGCGGCCAGACTGGTCAGATGCTTGCTGGTCTCCTGAACTGGCCTCAGGCTACTTACGCTTCGCAGTTGGAGGTCAAGGATGGCGCTCAGGGAGCAAAGGTCACTCGTGAGGTTGAGGGTGGTCTCGAGGTGTTGGACGTCCCCTTCCCTGCCGTCATGACTACTGACTTGCGCCTGAACACTCCACGCTACGTCACCTTGCCCAACATCATGAAGGCTCGCAAGAAGGCGCTCAAGACCATCCCTGTCGCTGACCTCGGCGTTGATATTACTCCTCGCCTCGAGACGGTTGAGGTCGATGAGCCTCCCAAGCGCGCAGCTGGTAAGAAGATCGACTCTGTTGACGAGCTTGTTGCAGAGCTCAAGTCCAAGGACCTGATCTAAGTTACTTTCGCTCATGTCGACAGATCAGGGTCCGTCGACTGCGCACCGCCTCAAATGCCTGCGAATGTCCACGTGCGCATGGCATTCTGAGGCAGAAGAAGAAGATCAGAAGCTCAGACTCTCCGGTCCGCATCTCTCTTTTTCGAATAAGCACAGGAAAGTGCACACGCATGTATGTATATCTAACTCCTCACTAGGGCACATGTCTTCCAATCGATATTTAGGACCTAACCGTTCTTGGTCGTCATAAAACAAGGCTTTTTCGACCCACGAACTGAGGATAACGCTGCGTCGACAGGCAGAGCAATGAAATGCGCTTGCACGGTTTGAATGGGTGTTGCATCGTCTGGGAGGCACATTTCACACTTATCAATCCGAAAGCTCATATGTAACAAACGTTCTCAGTACCAAAGTGAATAGTCGTACTTACAATAGACGATAAAGTGACTGCCAAGTGTGCACATAGAACTATTCGATCCTATATCGAGTACCCCCACTGTCCTCCGCAGATAATCCCCAGCCCCGAGAATTCAATCTCGTCAAAGCTGGTCAATCAAGAACAAAACTTGGCGGCCTCCGCAACCAGGGGTGCGGAAATACGCCCTCAGCAAGACAAGGGAGTCGTCGAAAAATCCATGAAAAAGAGACGGTTTTGAGGAGCATGGTACCAGTGCTGCGCTATATGGAGTGATTCATTCGGTAGTGATCCACGTGTGGATTCCGTGCAACACACTATACCTTGACCGCACCCACGCTTCCGGGAGAATATTGTCAATCAGGCCCCTTGGGTGGATATTTTTCAAACCGCTCTCCCAGCTCACCCGTTTCAGTCGTTTTGCGCGGGGAAGAGGAACGGGTGCCTTGCGCTTTATGTCGAACGCGGTGTCTCCTCGTGACCTCTACTCGCCTGCACGACCCTAAGCAAATCAATGCCCACCCGCCCCCACTTTGGAGCCCTAACCTAGTTGTTCTCTCGGCTCACTCATTACTTCCTCGTCTAGCGTACTAAATCAGCAGTTGCCGACTGCGGAGCGTGTTGTGAAGTGATCCTACCTTCGAGAGTCGACCTGGGTCCGTCTGTATCCGGCCGTGCGACCTCGCTTCGGACACTTTGCCCTCGTTTTAGCATCCTTTTGGATTCTCCTCCTGACTGGAGGTGACTGTCCGAGGACTCTACCGCCTCAGTTTGGAGCAGGTCAAGACCGAGCGTCAGTACACAGGTATTTGAGCCACTCATAGTGTGATTTCGGATCACGCTAACACACTTGCAACCATGAGTTCCATAGAGATGGCAAGCAAGAAGAAGAAAAAGGAGAAGGGACCTGGCTCGAAGAAGCATGCCGAGGTGGAGGTCGAAGTCTCACGTACCAGCGTGAGCCGCAAAGAGCGCATCGCTGCAGCGAAGCTCCCTCCTGGTATGCTTGCTACAAGCCCAGTTGCCAGTCCACGCGGTTTGGGAACTGATTCCCCATTGCCTCAGCGCAAAAACTCCATCGCTACTCTCGGCGGAGCGGCAGTGCTCCCCCCTACCTCAGCGTCCGGTGCCCGACGCGGAAGCCTTGTCGCTGCACACGATGCAAAGATTACCACAGTGGCTCCAACTAAGGACGCAAAGGGTAAGGATGGCAAACAAGAACTAAGCGGTGAGGAACGAGCCAAGCTAGCAGAGCGTAAGCGATCCGGCAAGGCATACCTGGATGAACTGATCAAGACTTCGACCCTTAACCGCAACAACGAAGATGCTATTATTGAGACGAGTAAGAAGACTTTCTCGAATTTCGATGAAACTATTCGCAGGAAGAACCTTACCATGGCGATTCTTGGTACCATCGTCATGTTCCTCGTCGTCGTCACGCTAGAGTACCCTTGGGATGAAGAACGAGCATTCTACGACCGTTCCCTGAACTCCATGCATGCTGTGGAGGTGCTCTGCTCTATTATTACAGCTTACTTGATGTATCTTGTGTATGACTACTACAACCTTCAGGTCGATCTAGATCGACTCAAATACCGCCAGAAGTATCGTACACCGCTTTGGAAAACTACCTACTTCTTCCCCTTCATGTGCGAGCTCGTCATTTGCTTCCTTCACCCTGTCCCATGGTCCAATCAACGTAAGATGGGTATGCTCGCCTTCATGAAACTTTACCTGTGGGTTCGTGTCTACCGTGATTATTCGGCAGTCTATCGCTGGAGACAAGATGCGATCGATGCCTGTGATGTTTCGCACGGTATCCCGCAATTCACGTCGTGGCTATCGATCCGTACCCTCTTCTACAAATGGCCTTGGTACTTCGTTGGAGTGGCTGTCGTTCTCTCACTGGTTCTGTTCTCGTTCATGATCTACGTCGTCGAGCGAGAAACAATCAATGAAAGTTGCTTAGCAGACCCGTGTAACTGTCCAGCCGTACCAGGCGTACATACGTGTCTAAACGGCTTCCAAATTACAGTCGCGCCGGATGATGTAGATCCTCTGCGCTCCTGCTGCCACTCTCCCTTCAAGAAGCTGACTGTATGTCTTTATTACACAGCCGTGACTATGACAACCGTCGGCTATGGTGACTATGCTACGCTCTCCTCTTGGGGTCGTGGTATCTCCATGTGGGCTGCCATTACTGGTGTTTGCCTCTCAGCTCTGCTTGTTACTGCTCTTCTCTCCGAATTCTCACTCACTTTCTCCCAGAAATTCGCAGCGGACTTCGTATTGATTAAGCAACTGACCATCAGGGAGCGTGAGCTTGCTGCGCGACTGATTCAGCTTTGGTTCCGTCGGTTGCAGATCAACAAGGGTCACTATCGAGAAGGAGAATCACGAGGTCTTTCCCTTCGAATGTCAGGTGCCGCGCTCGCAGAACGGTCCCACTTGCCTTCAACTTACACTAACATCCCTGGCCGCTGCTTTGGTGAGACGTACGATGAAGCGCTCATGTGGGCGATTAAGGATTTCCGCCAGCATCGCATGATCAAGGAACAGACTCTGACCATGGATAGTGAAGGTGGTAATGGTTTGTATAAGACGATTGTGCAGGTCACCCGTGCCTACGAGCTCATGACTCAAAAGATTGTCAATGTCGAGCTTGCGCAACGCCGAATGCAAATCATCCTTCGCAAGTTGGTGCTCCTGTTTGCCCGACTGCCACAAACACTTGATCCCACCGTGCTCGTTCCGTTGGGTTTGAGCAACTCAATGATTGATCAATTCAACCGTAACACTGGCAACACATTCGGTGGTAGTGGTGGCTCCGCCGCCGGGTCCTCCTACTCGTCCCATAATGAGAATGTGGGTGCTTCATCTGACTCATTGAGCGATCGCGACAGCGCAGGTGGAGCGGCGCAAGCACAGATGAATGCAGAGGCCCAACGCCGCATCCAGCAGCTCGAACAACAGTTGGCTGCAAAGAGCAACCAACTTCAAAAGTTGCAACAAGCTGAGGCCACACTTCAGCGCAACCTTGAGGATCTCAACAAACGACTGCAAAATAGCCAAGAGCGCACGCAGAAGGTTATCGAAGCCGCCCGACGTGCAACCTCCACTCAGGGCCCACTTCGATATCGTGCAATCTCGGCCGTTATTCCAGGATTGGAGAGCGTTGCTGTTGGTGGACAGCTTCGTAATCATCCAGAAGATGAGGCAGTTTCTGAGGCCGGTGCAACTACAAGTGCAACCGGCCCTTCGACTTCCGTCTCGGAACCCGAAGAGAGCAAGGTCTCTTCGATGGGGACGAAGACCACCCAAAGCCAGGGTCCGAGCATCTCGCGTACCTCCATTGTGCTCCCAACCACAATCGCAAACGCAGTCACAGGAGGTAATCCAAGTGCGATCTTGGCAATTCGCACCGAAGCACCCAGTGCCGAGGAACTTAATGATCCAGATGGTGAGTGGGAAGAGGTTATTGTTCCAGAGAGTGCTTTGCAAGAGGTCAACATCGTGCCACTTCGACCTCAGCTCGCCCCCGGAGTCACGCGCATGACTTTCGGCGGCAATAACAATAACAACGTTAGTCTCGGCAACGATGAGGATGATGAGGAGGAGGACATTGATGGCTCTCAATTCCTGCCGAACATGTCCACGGGAAATCCTGATCGATTCTACTAAGTCCACCAAGTCGTTGCTCCCAATCAACGTGCTCTTTGAATATCCAGCTGTCGTCATCGTAGTAACTTGCGGGGTTGCACTACTAGATATGCTTCGCTATGTGCAACCAAGCACGTTGTGTATCACGCGCAGATCCTTCAACTGCCCTGAAGTCTTTCGCTTTGGGGAAAAAGCGTTGCCGTGGGTTCGCCGCATCCTAGTTGAGTGTTGATCCTACGAATAACAACAATGCTTTGGTGTTAGCCATTACACTAAGAAGTTTCCACGTCTGTTCCAGTAACCGTTCGTTTACCTAGAACTTTGTATTAGTAGCCATAACAACTTGTACTGCAAATACAATTGAACACTTTTATGACATGTCCTGGGGGCGAGAATGTGGGCTATACATAAATGCAATCCGTGTCAACATTCTTGAGACGGTAGTTGGAGTCAGGCCTGCTTGTAGCAGCTGTTGCTGACCGTCCTGCTTCGTCCCCTGAATCAGAATCAAATGCCGTGGATGTACGACGGGGCCGCCCGCTGGCCACGCATTGCTGATCAAAGTCGGGCCCCGCATCATAGGTATTGACGTTTGTAGACGAAGTTGGAGCTTCACCTGTATCACCCGTCTCCCGCATGACCGCAGCAGCTGCGTCATAGCGAATAGCTTGGATGTAGTCTGAGGAGTCATCTAGACCTGTATCGGTGGTGCCGGGCGCTCCAGTAGCTTCGTTGGCAATTGATGACGGCGAAGCCCCCGTGACCATAGGCTCACCACCTAGATAGCCCCGTTGGAAGCCCCCTGACAACCTGGTAGGCGTTGAGGTCGCACTTTCGAGAGATCCGAGGTCAGTCACTTTGCTTTGCCTCCGTGTGCTAGTGTAAACGTCGTTGCCACCTGTAGTCGTGAGAGAACTTCGTCTGGAATAGGGTGGTAGACCTGGTGACGAAGTTGTCGAAGAGACACTTGCGCCTGAGGATGAGAAGGTGGCACCCTTGGGAAGAGGCGTTGATGCTGCCGAGGAGAACGATTTGCAGGACGGCGTCTGGGGTGAGATCGGGGTCGGCATCCTCACTGAATCGGTGCAGCTGGTGGTGGTGGCTCCTGGTTGCGTCGAAGTGGTGGTTTCACCAACGCTCGTTGTGCCAGAGAAGGAGGAGGAGGAAGAGGAACTGCTTGTGGTAACAGAGATAGCAGATGGAGACGGTAGACCACGGAGATATGTCGCACGGAACTTATCTGCATGGCTGGTGTGCGAGTGTACGGGGGTAAACGCCCCCGATGTCAGTGGGGCTCGTCCAACTGGGATGTGACTGCCCCCTCGATTTGAACCAGTTGTGCCTGAGGCAGAAGGACCAGATGGTACTCCAAGGAGCTTAGCTCCGAGCGAGTATGCACTTCCTAGTTGTTGTGAACCGGATCCTACAACAAAGGGTGGCACGGATGAGGAGTCTGTTGACAGCGATGAAAGAGAAGAAGATGAGGATGACTCGATCGCTGAAATGTCATCAACAGATTTCCAACTGCTAGGTGCCAAGTATTTGACGCGGACGCGAGCCTCGTTCTGGGCACGGGTGAAGGCTTCAGGTAGAGTTGAGGGGGTCGTCAACACATCAAGTTCCTTCTGCCGTTGCTCCCTCTCCTTTGCGTCTGCTGCAGCCTGCAATTCTGCTTCAACACGCTTGCGCTCTGCCGCCAAGGAACTCGAGACCTTATGCGCTCGCTCCAAAACATATTCGTCGACGGTGGTGGCCGCTCGGGCCTTCATGGCATGGGCTTCCGCTTGCTCACGCAGTGCAGCTTGTTGCGCGCGCCTGCGCTCAGCTTCTTTCAATGCCTCCATTTGTCTGTTAATGGCTTCCAGCCGCTGATTAAAGTGTTGTTCGCGTTCGAAATCCTTTTGCTGTGCAGCTAGGCGCATTTGGGACTGGTACTCTTGCTTCGCCTTCTCCAGCTCCAAACGGTGACGTTCGGCAAGCTCTTGATGCTTCTGGTGGTATTGCTGCTCAAGCAACGCACGATACTCTTTGAAACGTCGTCGCTCTTTTTCAGCTCGCTTCTCGCTTTCAAGCGCAATGCGACGAGCTTCAGCAGCTTCATTGAGTTTGTTCTGCAAATCCAACGCCTCGATCGCCTGCTGACGCTGGAGCTCAAGTGCTTCTTGTGCACGTGCGGCTTGTTCTTCTATCCGCTCAACCGCGCGTTGTCGCTCCTCCGCCCGGATTCGAGCCAAGGCCTCTTCATGCTCCCTTTCAAGCTCTGCGAGCTCCCGCTGGCGTCGCTCTTCAGCGCGTTGCTCCGCCTTCATCTGTTCTTCATCACGAAGTCGGCGCTGTAGTAGTTCTTCCTCAAGCTTCTTCACCCTTAGGCGCTCTGCTTCTATCTCTGCTTGTCGCTTCGCCTCCAGTTCGGCCTCCTGCGCGCGGCGCTGTGCCTCTCGCTCAGCCCCTACTCGTGCCCTCTCCATATTAAATTCTTGTTCAACAGCAGTCAGCCGTTGCAGCCTTTCGTTGAGAGCCTCTCGCTCCCGCTTTGCAGCATCATTTTTGTCTCGTTGAATCAGGAGGAACTGATGTCGCCATACACGCAATGCTTCAGTGCATAGTTTGCGGGCGCTCATTTTGGCGCAGAGTGTCTCCGCCTTCTCTAACCTCTGGCGCTGTGCTCGCACTCGCAGCATCGCCTCAAGCCAGAGGTGCAGGATCTTGCGCTTCGCTGCACGTCGACGTGCCGCGATCCAAGCAGCGAATGCGACACTCTTGGCGCCCGCAACGGCCTTCGCAGCAACGCCACGGTCGGCTTCAATGCGTGCCTCAGCTGCTTTGAGTACTAGTTCGCGTGCCATCGCGGCACGGGCCAGAACCGTTTGTCGTGACCAGTGTCGGAAGCTCGCCAGGCCTCGTGCATGCACATGTCGAAGAAGTGCACTACCCAGCGTCTTTGCAGCACGCAACTTTCGCGTCGCATAGTCTTTCCACTGCTCAAGCACTGCACGTGACTGGACATCTGCTCGCATCTTGAGCAATCGTTCACGCCAAGCCAGGGCGATGTTGCGCATGCGCGCGATCGTCTCATCGCATTGTGCTTTGAGACGTAGTGCAGTCTTTCGATACAAAAGAATTAGCCACTTCGCAAACGAGACTGCTTGAAGGTGCCGCTTGTGAGAGCGCGCACAGACCTTCACAAGGTGCGCTCGCTGATGTTCAATGATACTCTCGATGTAATGAATGTGCTCCTGCATAAGCTGGAGCTTCGAGTGCTGCTCATGCAGTTTCGCCTCCAGATTGGCCTTCTCCGTGCTCGAAATGTTGGCCTCGTTCTCAAGGCGATGCACCTCGGCAATTTGTCGCTCTAGCTCGAGGACTAGCGCGGACCTCTGTCGAGTCTCACGCTCCAGCTCGGTCTGGAGGTCGAGGATTTCGGCCTCCTTTCCTCGAATCGTATTGGCATCAGCAGTTCGTGCCTCCGCCTCAGCTGCGAGACGTGCAGCTAGATCGTCTCGTTCTTGAGCAGTGATGTTGAGCTGTGCCGTCAGCTGATCGATTAATTGCTTGAGGCGGAGACGCTCTGCCTCACGATCACGTTGTTCAGCCGCCATAGCCTGTGCATGAGATGCATTCGCTTGTTGCAGTGCAGCTTGTGCGCTCGCGAGGTCCCAAGCAAGTTGCTCGAGATCATTCAGTGCCTGATCGCTGATCGGGGCGACACTGGAAGGAGGGCAGTGATGGTGGTGATGGACGTGGCTGGTTGCAGTATTTGCAAGATACTCACCGCCAGATCCGTTAAACCCTCGCAAGGCGTCACGGATCTGGGCATCGAGCGTCGGATCGCTTTGCGGAACCCGGACGCTTGCCGTCGCGATTGAAGGAGAAGTCCCTCCAAGTTCAGCTGCTGATGCGGCAGCAGCCGCAGCGGAGCCCGCGATCCGGTGTGCGAAGCATCTTAACATTTGGCGTTCAACCTGAAGTTTTTGGATCAGAGAGCGGAGATTATTCATCTCAGCCTGTGCTGCATTCACTGCCGACGACTTCGCAAGGTTGCATTGGTTGAGTTGTTCAGCGAGCTTACTAGCGTTGTCCTTCAGGGTCTGGATCAACTCAATTGGGTCGATGGGTTGGAGCTCTTTGGTATTCCCAAATCGTGTGCTATAGTCTGCAGGCAATGCAAAGGGTGACTTTAGCAGTAAGGCTCGCATATCATCAATTCGCTTTTTGTTCGCTGCTGACTCCGCTGCGAGTTGTTCGCGCGAAGCGATGAGTTCCTCACATCGCTCACGGAGCTCCTCGATGGTTCGGTTCAGCTCCTTCTCGCGGCGCTTCTCTGCCTTCGATCCCGTTTCGAGCTCGACCCTGAGTCTTGTGCACTGAGATTGGCTCTCTTGCAGTTGCTTCATGAGTGTTTGTACGTCCATGCGACTCCGATCCAATGCAGCTTGAAGTGTACGCACCGTAGTCTGCAACTGCTTCCTCTCGACGTCTGCAGCCGCAGCTTCTATACCTGCAAGACCCAGTGGTTTCAAGCCCAGATTCGACGCTCCAGTAGAACCGGTCAAGCTGTCAAACGTGAACTGCGGGGTCTTGAATTTGACCAAGTCGTCGCTGTCGTCATCATCATCGCTGTCGTCATCGCTGCCTTTCGACGTTTCATAAAGCTTATAGCGGTTGTGAGCAAACTCGCGAGTAGAGCCGTTCGCCCCACTATGTTCATTCGCACGTGGCACAAGATCATCACCACTATCACTATCGCTGTCGTATGTCGTACCTGCACCGTTGTCTACACCACAATCGTCGACTGGAATGCCACACTCGCGGCCAGAGACCTTGAGTCCTCGCCTGAGGATGCGCGAGAATGAATCTGTACCCTTACGGTATGAATTTGCAGATGCACCCCCACGAACGGCCTTTGACGTCAGTCCATGACTGTCGAGGCGGAGATCAAGTGCGTCAGGATTACTCGTGCACGTGCATTGTGCGGATGAGCCTCCACAAGATGTACCTCCCGACGACTGACACGAGCACCTCGAATACGAAGTAGGCAAGCATTCCGGAGGGGGGAAGTACGGCGACGAAGGCACTTGGGATCTGACTGAGGAGATCCCGAGTGAATTGTAGGCATCGGTTGCAATGGACTTCGCGGTGGGTTGAGACGAAAGGATCTTCGCTGACCGGTCCAAGATTTCTGCAAATCGGTCCAGTGTCGCATCTCCTGTGGAGCTCACACGAGTCCCACTGATGCCGCTGCTTGTGGGTAGCACGGTGTCCTGTGAGCCGATATCTTGGGTATGTACATTCGCTGCGCTGTCATGATCAGTTGCTGCTCCTGCGTTCTCGAAGGCAGGTGTTTGTCCCCTTGAGGTTGTCTCTCTAAGTTGCTGTGCGCCCGCTTCTCCAGCAGTGAAAGCGCTTGCACTTGTACCGAAGCTAGCCATCCCGGGTATGGTATCCTGTTGCTGCTGTTGTTGCTGCTCCAAATGCGGAACGGACTGCTGGTAAGAGAGCAACTGAGGAGTCTGACTTCTAGAGGATATAGAAGCTGCTCCTAGGCTGGGGGTTGCTGGGGATGGCGCCGGATCTTGTGAGGTGGTACTGCCGTTAACAAGATGGTGTGTACCAGAGTGGCGATGGATGGGTGTGGCCCGTCCTGTGCTTGGCTCGGATCCGAGATGCGCTCTGGATGATGAGGTGTTAACTACCGCGAGCCTGTCAGTGCTACTACTCGGTACCAAGCCTTTCGACAACTCCGGCAAAGTGGCCAGCTGGTTCTGCATGCTAGTCGATGCTAGTGCAAATATAATGCTTCACTATTGCCTTTCCGTTCTTGTGCGGGATTGGGCCTTACCCTGTGAAAGCACAGTTCAGAAAAGGGCGGGCGTTTGTTGGGCCGCCTGGATCCCGTTCACTACGCTGCGTGTGGAGCACTCAGTAGGCGGATCCGACGCGGGGAACCTAGACAAACGAAGATGATGTGGAGTGCGGTCACACGCGATGTGTGAGTATCTGTGAGCAGAGGAAATCCCTCACGGTCGCGAAACAGTCACACGAATTTGAAATTGTGCGCGTGAGATCGGGATCTAGTAGGGAGTGCAACGATACAAAACCCCCTAGAATATAGTCAGGATATACATCAGTATCGAACGGTGTACCCTCTATTGGAACTGCAGTCCCACCACTCGCCATACAAGACCCCACACCATTCTTGTGATCGTTGGTCCGATTTGAAACTTTGAATTTGGGCTCAGGCAGCCGCTGGGCGCCAAGGGTGGGCTCGCTGCGGCGCGAAGGGGAGGGGGTCGTGAATTGGAATCACACGCTGGAATATGATGATAGAGAGATAGATGTCACATTAACTGCGACTGAGGAGTCTTCACACCTCCCCCAAGGGCGCGCCTCGGCTGTTTGGATCGTAACCGCGACTCGCTGATGGGTCTTAAAGCAAGAGGATGCTAAGATGTAGTGAGCTCTAACTCACCAAGTAATGACCCGGAGTGTGTATTTGCTGCGGTATGTAAGTCGGTAGGGCCTTGTGTTGAGATCCATGTCAGTTGTCGACAATCCGCTTCCCGCTAAGAACTGTGACATAAAAAGGACCCAATTTCCTCAACCTCGGTGAAGTCTGGGTTTCTCAGCTCCATTACCTGACCGATTGTGTTAGGCTGGCGAAGATACCCTGCGCCGATACTCTCCAGTATTCTCTCTGAATAACACGACTCGAAGTTTCACAAACACCGAGGTCGCCGGCCAGGAGGAAGAACTTGAAGCTCTAACCTGAGAGCACTCACCTCCATATTGAGAAGGCTTTAGCAGCAATAGATACGGATGTGCAGGAATTGTCTGTGGCTCTAGAGACAGGGTTGCTACTACTGGCTATGCTGGTCCTGCTGAGTCATAGGACACATGGGCCCTTCATTACGCAAGAGCTAACTGTCGCGAACAGGTCTCAGGTATGAAAGTCCGCTTTGCTTGGTTCGCCATATGGACATAATGCAACCGGTACATTTTAAGCACGACATTATGTTAGAAGACTATGTCAGGATGTCAAATCCTGAGAGGCGGACAGGCCTCCCTCCATGGTGTAAGCTGCGCTGAAACCCTCACACACAAACCACACAAACAAGTGCCCAAAGTGAAGAAATCCCAAGCTCCAAACAACGGTGTCGCAGCAAAGTGCTTACATTAGAAACTGTATATTATTGTAAGATAGCTTGGTATATATTGGATTATTACACTCTTATTGTCAGATATAAGTAGAAAACACGCAAATTCGTGCGAGAATGTTACCCTGCTCGCACGATCACCGAACGACCCAGCCAAATGTGCCAAATGTGCCAAATACGAGTAGCTTTGGACATAATCCCAACTCCACAACACACACACTACGGAGATACACTGAAACACTCCGACATATGACGAAATCCCTTGCGGATCGCGTGAAACTCAGGCTAGAGAACTTTCTGAAACGACATAATTTTGCCAGCCACTGCATCAGCCACGCAAATCAGTTTACGGACTCGGACCTAAGCCACGACTTCCGAATAGATGTAGCTGCTCACTCTGTCGAAGACGTTGCGCCGCGTTATTCGAGACATACGACCGAGCAGGCCCCTAGTACGCCTCAGACTCGGCTTCTTTTTGTTCCATCCTTCCTCCAATCGCTCAACCCAGTGTCCCTCCACGACATGAATAGGACAGACGTGCCGCAACACGGACACAGTCCACGAGATCGACCCGCGGAAGGCCTTGGCATCTCAGATATTGTCCCCGTAGGTATCCTGCGTTCAGCGCGAGACTACTCCAGCAAGTATGGCCGGAGTGGCCTCGACATCTGGACTGCAGCAATGCAAAATCATGCAGTCGTTATGGGCAGTGCAGTAGAGCACCCCACAGTAGCAGTCGCTGCCCGCGTGAACTCAACACCTCCACCGGCCGATGCAGTGTCAACGGCCACGGATAAGCCGATCGTGCAACCTTCAGAACCACCAACTCCATCTTCCAGTGCCAACAGCAACAGCAAGGATCAAGGGTCTACGCACCACTCTCCGTGGTATGTTCAATGCATTGCGGGAGCGGGCGCTGGTGCAGTGGCTGCGGTATTTGTCTCCCCTTTGGATGTGATCCGCATGCGGATGCAAGTCTTGAAGACAAGTTCTTACGACGTGTTTGGTTTCGCTATCATGAAGCGCATGATACAGACGGAAGGTGTGCGATCGTTATATTATGGCCTTGGTGCCAACCTTCTCGCGCTGATCCCCAATTGGCTAGTCTATTTTTTAAGTTATTCCGAATTTCAGAACGCGCTCCGCTCGGAGTTGCAACCCATTATTGGTCGGGTACCGTTTGATATGCTCGCGTCGGTTTTCGCAGGTGCTCTGACAACTCTATCGACTCATCCACTTTGGCTTGTGAAGGCAAGGATGCAGGTGCAAAACGTATCGGCACCACTGGCGACACCAACAGCAGTCGTAGCAGAAGCTCCCATAGCAGCAGCCGTGCACACAGTCGTAGATCATCATGATCCAGCACATCCCCGGTCCTCCGTTCCTGCGCACCGCTCGATCGCTCAGGTAGGCTCCCAGGCTGGCGTGCCTGAAGCAGTCGAGGAGGCGTTTGAGCGGAGTCATTTGTCTAAAGTAAGAACTAATGGTGGTAGTGCTGTGCACCCTCCAGCGCCAGCTGTTCATGCGATCCCACCACCGCCACCTCAAGCAAGAGCAGCAGCAGCAGCAGCAGCAGAGGCAGCAGCAACATCTGCGACACAAGGAGCGTTAGGAATTCACTACCGCAACACATTCCATGCCCTTCACACCATTCGTGTCAAAGAAGGCATCGAAGGCTGGTATCGTGGACTTTCCCCTCAGCTCTTCGGACTCATCCATGTTGGTGTCCAGTATCCCCTTTACGAATATCTAAAACGGCATGTAGTGTCCTACAAGGAACGCTTTATTTATCCTTGGGCCCCCCGCTTCATCACACGTACGCTGTCATCTAGCCAGCCAACACCAAAGCAGCTAGTCTCATCCTCAACCACTACCGCCGGTGCTGGTGACGCGCCAAAGCCAAAGAACGTCATGTTGAACTCGTGGGACATTGTTTTCGCGTCAACGCTATCAAAACTAGTGGCGTGTGCGTTTGCGTATCCTCATGAGGTCCTGCGGTCTCGATTCCAGACTCAACATCATCTCGTAGCGTTGGGTGTGTCCAAATCCCAAGATGTGTATAACTCACTGTTTGAAGCTATCAAGACAATTTACCGCACCGAAGGCCTTCGAGGCTTCTACCACGGGCTACCTGTTTCTTTGCTACGTTCTGTTCCGGCATGTGTTGTAACCTTCCTAACATACGAATCCATTTTACGAAAACTGGACCCCAAGTCTGCCGAAGTTTAGCCGAGGCGCGACGAATCTCTCAAGAAGTGCTTATAGTTCAGAACCCCTCACGCTTCGATCGTTGGAATATGAACCTGCGCACAGCGTGTGAAAGACGATTAAAGGCGTGCGAATGTAATATTGTACGATGTATTGAGCCCGCAGGCTCGTTCTGGCATACCATTTGGTCTTAGCACTATGTACAGTCTCTAGGTTACATTACAAAATTGGCAATATAGTCAATTCGCTTTTGCTATTCGCTTGGACAAGCACACTAAGTAACGAGTTGCGGGGTATTAGTACAAAGAGTGAGTACGCTAGTCTGAAATGAACGCGAGCAGAAGTCCATCAGCTCAACAGAGTGAAGCTGCGTTGTAGTTCTTAGTTCCTCAACGCATGAGAAACAAGAATTTCAGTAGTAAAACAACTTGTTCAACTAGTTCAACTATGAGGTAAGTAGGAATCAAGCGTCTAACATCGAGGTGCAACAAATTCGAACGTGAGAAGTTGCCTTCTAGATGGGATCAATCTCTGAACGTTGGCTTCAGGAAGAACAAACAATACGACGACAAGTGGGGGGTTATGGTGCATTGTGATTTATCAAATGTGCTACAGGATCAGTCATATGCTAGTGGTGCTCATTTTAGATCATGTCCTTAAACGGATCATCCTCATCATTGATCTTGAAAGCGCTCTCGGCTTCACGCTTCCTCTTAGCCTCCTCGAAAGCGGCTTCTTCAGCGGCCTGAGCTGCGTGCGCGGCGGCTAACAGTTTGTCCAATGCGTTTGCCTCAGGCATCTTGAAGTTGGAGACGTGGGCAATGTTTGCTTGCGCGGCCTGGCGCTCTAGATGGGTAAGTAACATATGATGCGTACTCAGAATGAATGGAAGATACAACGACACTTTGAATTCGTCATGGGTACATTTGTTCAAGTGCACTGCAGCCCATAATCATATCGCTTCCTTGGAGCGACGGGAATGAGGCGATGCGACAGCATGGCTACGTCAACTTACCTTCAGCGGATGCCAACGGATCGAACGCGGCAATGTCCAGCGGCTTGGCAGGCTCGGTCGTTGTCTCCTTAGCCTCGGCGGAAGTCGGGGTCTTGGTAGTCTCTTCACTCATTGTGACGAATACGTATGTGAGCTACTAGAGGGCGCAGTCGTGTGCGAGGGCATAGAATCACAACAACATTGTGAGCGTCGTAGCATCGCATCCGAGTTGATCTGACTGGAATCAGCTTCCTCCTGAAGAGGTATGGAGCATCGTGCGTGTGGTCCAGCGGGGCTCCGGGGCTCAGCCACGCTACGGTCACGAAGTACAAGCCAAATGGCCTAGACTCAACTTGAACGGGCGACCTCTGTGGGTCGCTTTGGGGTGCCCAGCGATCACTCGAAACACGAGACGATCATGATCTGGAGTTACACATTTCAGGGTTTGACCTCCTTGGCAGGTATTTCTCTTGTTAGGAAGGCCCTATCTGGCTCATAATTCACCGTACCATCCATCAGTCAGTGATCTACCATCAGGGGCCATTTTTGGCGTGGTATTACTCACGCAAACCCACATACTCCGCCTGGTAGAAATGTGCACGAGCTCCTGGGAATTCCTCTTCGACAGCTTGGAACAGCAGGATCCCGGACCCTAGGCAGCCGACTGAGCCCGCAGAGCGTCTAGGGGACATACAGGCGTTGCAATATTAAGCTGCTTACTACCTCCCAGGAGGACACCCCAGAACGACATAGCCTCGGATGACGAGAGGAAAAAGTAAAAAATGGGCTCGGAAACGGGAGCTTTACGAGGAGGAAACCCGTGTGACGTTTGATTCTTTGTCGTGATTACAATTGAATTTGATGAAGGTTCATGTGATAAACGTAAATATGCGCGTTTATTTCTGACACAGTGGCTCCTTGCGGTGAAAGTCCACAAAAACACCCTCGCTCACTCACTTTTCTCAACGGTCACGCGTTCATGTTGAACCCCCAGCTCTCTAGACGACACGCGCCTCGGTTGGTCAGACCCCTGACAGAAGTTTTACATTAGCTCACATACCCCTCGCAACCAATCACTAGATCCAATGGGTACGTCGATCCCTGCTGAAGAGCCGTTTCCTCACTCAGACGGTTTCGTCTTGTGCGCGCGTGCAGAGTAAATCGCACGCGCAGACGTATCGCCCGGTATAATGTGGTGTGTCGAACTGGCCATACGATGAAAATGATAGCTTATCCCACGCTCTACGCCTTGTGTCTCACCAATCTAGCTCAAGAAAAGGGCCCCTTTGTCATCCGCGACTACGATGGAGAGTGCGTTCGAAGCACAAACGAGTGTGGCAAGGCAACGCAGCGAGCAATTGAAACGCTCATGAGCCATCAGGCAGATCTGCGCCAGCTCAACAAACTCTCGAGAGAAATCCTCGAGGAACTCAATATCCCCATCCCACAAACCGTCGAGTCTGGCCAAGCGGCCTCGACTGCCACCGTCAGCTCAGAAGCCGATGCCAGCAACAAGTTCAAGCAACTCGAAGCTCTTCCTGAGGACGATCCGGTACGTCTGCTAATGGAAGACTATCGTCGGGTCTGTAAGAAGAATGAAGAGCTCGTCAACATGGTGATGGGCCTGCAACAGATGAACACTGATCTGAGCTTCTTTGCACAGAACTTACTGAACAAGTACGCAGCCGTTGCTCCGAGGGATAAGGTAGCTGTTCCAGCATCGCTGGCTGGAGCCATTCAGGCGCCCGGCGCTTCCACTTCAAGCACGACAACTTCATCTGCAAACGAAGGTGGAAAGCTTCAAACGTTTTTCATTCCATCAGTCTTCAACGAATTCCTCGCACCTCCCACAGATCTGGCACACGACTGCGAGGTATGTCAGGAGATTGTCAAGCTGATGACTGTCTACCAATCCATGTTTTCGAGCAAGTCGCAAACAGACGAAGAAGTCAAGGGTATTACCGCAGTTGGTAAGGTCAAGGTCGATGACACTGCAGGTGCCGGAGGAGACAGGGCGCAGTCAAGTAAGCCTGCGAGTGCCGCTGCAACTGTATCGGAGACCGGTGTATCAGAAGTGGCAATCAGTGGAGTTGATGGCCTCTCATCTGCAGAGTTCAAGGACCTGTCAGATACGTTGCGGAATATCTTGGCTCGTGACTCGCTTATCTCTCAAATTGCTCGTGACCAGGAGGGTTGGAAGGCTGCTTCCGATCGTCACTTGGATGCTCTGTCTGCAGCACTTACGGAGGCTGCTCTCAAGAGCAAGCCCGTACAAGTCGCACAAAGCCATGCCATTGGTACTCAATGCAGCGGGGCAGCCAAGGTACTTGTGTGGACCATCGCGGCAGCATTAGTCGCCTACATGATTGGCGGTCGCCACGTCGGGCCCAGCGGTGACCACTACTACACATAACTTGTGAATACAGCATAGCCAGACTCCCGTGTATTGTTGCGATTATGTGTTGTTGACGAGCCCGCGCCGTCGGTATGAAACAAGACAATCTGTATGCGATGTGACGGAACAGCAAAGTACGTGATGCGCAACCCTCCACCACATCATTAATCCGGACAAACTCTGCTGGATAGAACGTAAACTAAAAAATGAGCTACTATATACACAATGACGGTGAAGGAGAGTGGCAACAGTGATCTATTCATCCAAGGTGACGAAGGTCCAATCTGCAAAGACTTCTCCGTTTTGAGCCAGCACTTTGCTTAGCTCGATCCGGAGGCTCGGCCGAAGATCAATATGGTTTACTTTCAGGCCATATGGATCACCTGGAATGCGATCATTCCAGTCAGACCGATACGTAGTGGAGAGCGGCACTGGAACTAGCGCCGTGGAAGAGGTTACTGCGGGGGAGGTTGCTGTGGATTGTGATGAAGCCGGTAATGAGGAAGGAGTCGACGGAGTTCCCGAAGTTGATAAAGGAGCAGCCGCTGCTGTAACTGTTGGTGCAGTTGTCAGTGCAGTAGATGCATCCGTTTGTGTTGTTGAAGCCAAAGGTACAGAAAAAGAAGACATCGAGCCACTGGCTGTGGATGCGAACGATGCACTTGCATCCAACGCCTGACTTCCCGGCTGTTGTTGCGATTGCTGTTGTTGCGATTGCTGTTGTTGCTGAAGCTTGTTTACTCCTTTAGCCTTTCGCGCATCACGAAACCATACTACGTGGCGGATTCCATGTCCGACATAGCCTAGCAGTGGAACGTAGCACTGCAGTGGATTAAAAACGGAGTTCTCAAATGTGTCGTAAGACTGGAACTGGAGCTTTAGCTGGATCAGCTCCAGCTGTGAATAGCCTTCGTTTGCTGTTGATTTTGACGAATTCGATGATTGATTCTGCAGTGACACTGCCATGGCTGGACTTGCTGAGCTAGACTCCGCAGTGGAGTCTGTGTGTGGTATCGATGTTTGTGGAGGTGCCCCAGGACTCACAGGCTGCAAAGAAGGCGCGACCAGTGGCGAAACATTCCCAAAGCTTGGTGGCGTGAGCAAGCAACTGGGACCTCCCAACTCAAATGAATGGAACGTTAGGAAACATCCTGATATCAGCGATGTCGTCGTCAAATCGCTTAGAACTGGCTGCCACAGAACAGCATACCACGAGCGTCGTTGATTTAGGTCCTTGAATTTTCCCGTGAGGAGCAGTGGGCAGTGTTTGGACAAATCTTCGCGGATTCGCATACCAAGCGGCTTGCGTTGGGCAGGCGGGATGCGTTCAAAGAATTCGTAGATGGGCTCAACAGACTCGTGTGTCGAAAGTTTCTCTTCCCCTCCGATCTCGAACGGCTGTTCAGCTGAGTGAGTCGTTGGAGCATCCTCTCCGTGCCGAACGCTCCCATCCCGGTCTGCCTCGATGGGTGGCTTTGCAGGATAAAGCTGCATGGCAGATAAATACGGAACAAAGCATACGGACTTGAGCTCGCTTATTTCCAGAGTGATGCGCACATTTACTCCATAGGGATCGTCGTAGAAACTCCAGAGAGCCTCTAATGGGACGTCATTCCTCGCATTGGGAGAGCGCAGGAGAGACCTAGGGTCATTGTGTGAGCTCGGAACGAAAGAAGGTGAGAGGGAATGCAACAGCCTTAGCAAGTTCGGCCCTATCGTCTGCAACTTGGCCTTGGCAACATGGGGGAAGGGGGGAGGCCCTGGTTCGCAATCCGAGCCTAGCACGTATTTGAGCGCGCCAAGTGTCTCCAAATTCATTCAACCGTGAGTTCTGGCGCGGTGTAAGGCTCGAGGGCGTCTCAGAACGGGTCCTTGGTGGACCGCGCGCAGGCGAGCGAGCAAATCAGTTCGCCAGGGGTGAAGGCGCGAAGAGAGGATTTACTTCGGTCGGATTTGGGACAATATGGATGACTATGCTGGAAATTAATGCTAATAAAGAAACAAGACTATGTGAAATATACCGTTGCAGGCAGACTATTTGCTCATGCACGGTATGCAACCCTGCCTTTTCACACTTGTGACAAACTGAGCGAACACCAGTTGGTTTGATTTCCACCCTCTCTGAAACTCGGTATCACCGCAACTGGACGTCCTGAAATATTGCATAATTCGGTAACCCAGACGCACACAAGCTTCTTTCCGTGACGATTATCCTGCGGTGGTACCACCCTTACCGCACAAATCGCACCCAAAGTGATACACTATGAGCTCCCCACTAACATTCTCGCCAACGCAGCCCACCAGCTCGCTGGGTGCGCAGGCGTTCACGGCAAACGAGATGGAGTTCCTCGCAGAGAACGATATCATCAAGATTCTGCCCAACTTCAAGGGTGAACAAATCACGTACGTCTTGAAACTGGGCTCCTAAGTGTATGCCCGCGCTTTTCCTGCTTCGATTACAATACGTTCTGGTCCAGTGACGATATTCGTATCGTCACCCACGGAGGGCTAGCTCTGATGGTTACAGCCGAGTCGTGGTGCAATGCTCACTGCGGTTCCTTGTATGCGTCACTCCTTCTCATCTCTAGACTCGTTGATGACCAAACCTTTGGACCGTTCCGACCAGGTATCCCAACCGAGGTCCCGCTCTGGCTTGCTTGCTACCTGAAGATGGCGCGCAGGTGTCAGATCATTCCGCCGGATTGGCTTGAACCGCAGTGGCTCACGGAGCAGTATCGACTTGAGCACGAGATGCCCAAGAGTTTCCAACCTATGCCACCTCACTACCTCGAAATAGCAACGATCCTCCTCCGGGCTGCGGCGGACGATATCCCAGATGTAGAGCGTGTGCGGACTTGTCTGAAGGATCTAGAAGACGTTAGACAGAGTAAAATTCGCAGCGGTCTACAGGCAATTCAGCCCGGTATCTCACATATTCTCATGCGTAACATCTCATCCATGGAACTTCACCCTATTCGAGGTTTCTGCGTTACAACCCTGAATGCGATCAATGACGTCCTTGCAGCCGGCAAGGGCCGCAAACCCAACGAAATAGCTGCAGAACGACTGGAAGGTATCCGACGAAGTGGGCCTACGCCATCAACTGTGGCGGCGGCGGCGGCATCATCATCGTCATCGTCGTCGTTGTCGGCTTCAAGTAGATTCGGAGCGTCAAGAACTGCCCCAGATGAGGTGAAGCGCGACGAACTGGACCATGATGATGATGATGAACTTTAAACTGTAAGAACACTGTACTACAATAACCACCATCCCCTTATAGTAAAGTAACCTAAAGTCATCCGTAAGTCTAGTACTCTGTAACACGATCAGTGTGATAATTTATTGCTGTTGATTTCACAACCAGCTTGTTCGTCTTAGCTTAACATGGGCAACGAGACGCCCGTCATCCGTATATAATTCATTTCCACATCTACTAACCGAGACAGAACAGTCCGAGCAAACGCGACTGATTTCGAATTATCTGAGGGTGCTCTTAAAGGCTAATCTTCATCACTGTTTCTTTTTTGAGTGGTCTACATTGGATTGCTCTTGCTGCTGAGGGTGCTCACCGTGGCTGTGGCCGTGACCGTGGCCATGGCCCTTAGAACGGCGAGTAAATTTGAACTGAGTATCAAGTCCGACACCAAGGAAAACCAAGATGACTGCGCACCACTGGTAGAAATTAAGCTGGTTGTTGAACCAGAAAACAGATGCCAAGATTGTGAAGAACTTGCGGATCGTCGTAATAATGGTAATGGTCATCGAGTTGAACTTGAAAAGACCCCAAAGAATCACTGACTGACCAATGGCCGAGCAAAGGCAGCTCGCAACAAAGTCGAATCTGATCTCGGGATGACGAGCAATGAATGCGAGTGCGCTTGCGAAGGCACCCGAGTTGACTTCAAGGCCGAGCATAACAATCGCAGGGAAAAGGTTAATCCAGAATGCCATGGTCATAACATGAGGATTGTAACGCTTTGAAACTGACTCTTGCTTGGGACCTGTGACTGCATCCATGATGAGCGAGAGTGAAAGAAGGGCAATGCCAAAGAAAGTCCTTGCATGCATCCCGAATACTGTGCCGCCGAAGAACTCCTCGATTGCACTCTCAGACACCGGCTGGTGCATCGCAGCCTTCGCAGCCGCTGCAGCCGCATCATGATCGAAGAGGAAATACAGGGCAATACCGCCAGTGATGCACAGAACGTGGAAGTACTCACGGAGCGTGTACTTGCAACCGATCAGGATGCGCCCCACCATCACGGGAATTAGCTTTGATGACTTAGCAAGTGCCTGGACTGGGTAGCTCACAAACTTGAGAGCTGCGGTGGACGAATACATCGCAAGACTGTAAGAGAACGCCACGATTGCGTAGTCGGTCTTGGGAACCTTGTCAAAGATGAGCTTAGTAAAGTTGCCCCATGCTCCTCCGTTGTGAGCATGTTGAGGTTGACTCGCGCGGCGGAATCCCTCAATAAGAAGGAGAAGTAGAGCCCAAAGGAGGTTACCAAAGCACTGAGTCATGGTGAAGAAACCAGTGTGCGTAAACTTCTCCTTATTCTCGCCAACACCATATGGGTGCTTGGTGATCTTTTCATGGAAAATACCGTGGCCGATGTAGCACGTGTAGATGGACACAACACACACAATCATCTCAATCGCGGACTTCCAATGCGAGACCGGAGTGTTCACCGTGCTGGCGGGGGTCTCCTCCTTGGTGTGGACGGAGGTTGGCGCGACTGCAGCCTCTTTGGCCTGAGGGGAGGCATTGCTTGCAGCTGCCGTGCGGACACGGCTGCGGCTACGGCTTCGGCTGGGGCTAGGACTAGGGCTGTCAGCGCGCTCAGGATTGGCCCTACCTGCGCGTCCGGTCGGACTGCGGCGAGACTTCATCTCAGGTTCCAGGACTGCGGAAGTCATGGCAACGTGAGTAAGGCGAGATGGTAAGAGTTGCTGAGGACGCACGCCTTGTGGTTTAGATTGGCTTGACAATTGGTCGCTATAAGTTGATCCTGCGCTTACAATGCAGCTGATCACCCCCTAAGCTAATTGCCTACCTAGGTGTGCCGACGCTCGATCGACTCTATACGGTAAGTGGGGAGTTGGAAAGAAGCGATCTAGAGTGAGTGGGGCGTGGTATGAGGTGCATACTGCGCAGGGCAACTTGAGTCGGCTTTTGTGGTAGCCTCCCTACGTTGCATAGTGCGTCTGGTGCCCACACCGGAGAGCAACCCACGGCTCAGTCATCATCGGTCATGAGTAGTGAGTTCCGGGGTCTCGAGCTGAGATCTGTACGGCATGCAGACAGGTTGATGCATTATTATATCCAGGATATAGTGTTGCATTATAATACTAGTCAAGTTACAATGTCAACAGCTCGCGACTTCGACCCAATCCCGCGCATTTCGCACACAATACACTTCAAGTGAAGCATTGGATTTCTTGACTTCGCCCTGGAGTTGGGTCACTTCGCAGTGGTTTGGTGCGTAGAGGCGTCAAGATCCTCATCTCATGCCGAACGCATGGTTAATACTGGGTACTTCAAGTGCTTTGACATATCATAATCAAGTCATAGTAACCAGGCCACTCATTTAAAATCATCAATTCTATCATTCTCACCACGCTGACTTTGGCATTGGGTGTATCCGTCCTGGCCCGGATTCAGACCTCTCCACCACCAAAGCTGTCTGGACCTGCTGAGATCTCGAGGAGAGCAGTTTCTTTGTGGCGTGTTTTTCGGCCGTGCCACGCAGTGCTCGGACTGACACTGCAAGGAATTTAAAAGATCGCCTCTTTTAGTCTCGTCCTATCCATAGATCCTTGGTGTGCACCGAGTGACTGCCCTTCAAATCGCGTGCCCTTCGCAATTTTTTGGAACTCAAAGGGGCTTTGTCTGTGATGTAACGATATGTACGGATGCGTAGGTGTATTGAGCAGCGGCCACTTGCCTCTGGATAAACCTTGAGTTTTAATGCCTGAATCACGATGTATTCCTGGGAAAACTCTCCGGGTGCCCGCCAAATGCGATGCATGATCTGACGATGACCTCGCTTACTCTCTGATGCTCCTCGTTCCTCCTCTGCTCCCGTCGTTCACATCGGCCTATTCAACGCCGAATTGAATGGGCATTTTGTGCTTGCATGCTCCACTCAAATCCTGTCTCGATAACCTACGCACACTACTTTCACACGACTAGGAGAAACGATGAGTTCCTCGACCAGCAAGAACTCGAGTGAGGAAAAGGACATCTTCGCCGACAAGGCGGCGGCCAAGTTAGAGGAAGAGGAGCGCAAGGTCAAGAAGACCAAGGACTACATGCCTGAGGTCAAAGAGGCCATCCCCTTGATCCTCTCAACTCTGGTTCCGAACGATCCCAAGTCCTTTGAGGAGGTTCTTGTCAAGTTGTTGGAGTGGGAGCGCAAGACTCGTCTCGCGGCAGATAGCGACTCGACCGTTCTCCTTGCACAAACTATCCTCAACCTGTGCCATGAGCAGAAGAATTGGCAGGTTTTGAACGAGCACATCTCACTCATTTCTAAGCGCCGAGCGCAGCTCGTCAAGGTTATTAAGCATATCGTGGTTCATGCTATGAAATTCCTTGATACTACACCCAACGATGAAGTCAAGCGAGATCTTATTAATACTTTGCGTGCAGTTTGTGAAGGCAAGATCTTCCTCGAGGTCGAACGGGCCGACCTTACGATGACTTTGGCCAAGATGATGGAGCGTGATGGTGACATTTCGGGTGCGGCAGACTTGTTGCAAGAGATTGCTGTCGAAACCATTGGTGGGTTGACACTGAAGGAAAAGGTTGAATATTTGCTCGAACAGTTCCGACTGTGCCTTGATAAGAAAGATATCCTGCGCGCAGAGCTCGTCGCCAAGAAGATCCGTCCCAAGCAGTTACTGCCACCAGGCTGGAAGCCGATTCGTGTTAAGTACCACTTGTTGATGGTCCGACTGCACGACTACAACAATGACTTCCTCCAGACTGCCAATGCATGGAAGGCCATCTACGATGCACTGGCACCTGCAGAGCAGACCGGAACTATCAATAATAACACCACCACCACCGAAACCAAGTCGTCCTCGGCAATGACCGACAAGCCCTCAAACAAGGATTCAAAGAAGGACCCGAAGCAGATCAAGGCGGAGGAAGAAGCCGCAGCTGGTGCGCTCTTCGATGCATCCGCAACCTACCCCGTCACGTGGCAAGAAGCACTCCAGCATGCAATTGTTTATGCTATACTAGCCCCTTTCGACTACGAAGCCAAGGAGCTTTTGAATCGACTTGCAGCGAACCGTCATCACCTCGCCGAGGTACCTCACTTTGCAAGTGTGTTGGAACAGTTCCTTTCAGATGAGCTGATGCCCTGGCCCCTGCAGAAGCGCACCCCCACAACGTGGGGTATCCTTTTCAAGCCCGAAGGCAGCAAGTCCGCGACCGATGACACGGAGAGTGTTTGGAGGTCGGATAGTGCCTTTGCAGCCGAGCCTGAAGCTATGTCTGCAGGGCTTTCCAGCTCAAGCTCAAGCTCAAGCTCTTCATCACCTAAGTTTGTTTCTTCCGCAATCGGTTTGATTTCGGGCAACCAGGGCGACCGATGGGAGATTCTGCACAAGCGCATAGTGCAGCGCAATATTCGTATCGTAGCAGCCAACTATCACCGCATCAAGGTCGCGCGACTTGGCAGCCTTCTTGGTCTTGACGCTGCTAAGACTGAATCACATGTTTGCGAATTGGTTATGCAGAAGCAGTTAAAGGCAAAGATTGACCGACCTGCTGGCATCGTCACTTTTAAGCTTGAGCAGTCGCACAACGACACTTTGAACCAGTGGAGCGACGATGTTGCACGTTTGCTTGAGGCTGTGGAGACGGTCTCGCACCTGATCCAGAAGGAAAATATGGTTCATAACTTGACTAAGTAATTGAGCTACGTTACTAAAGTTACGAAGGCTTGAAAAGCCATGTATACCATTGAAATACAATTTAGATCTGGAAATGTTGAACCGTTGCGAGTCTCGATATCAAGAAAATTTGAGTGTATTTCAGTAGAAAATCTAACATACAATAACGCGTCAAGGATAAAGCTGATACAGAATATGTGTTGATAATTACAGGATCTGTAAGTCGTGCCGAAAGTCCAGCCGCGAAGGCAGACCTCGTCGAAGCGCAGTCGAGAAATGAGTTAAAAGCACGATCTCATGACCTAATAGTTGCTTTACATACATGTTGGAAAGTGAGTCAAACGAGTCGCGTGATCGTCAACATGTCTTGCGTAGTTGGCGGCAACTGCAGACCAAGCTTCATGTCTGGCTCTTGTTGTCAATGACTAGTGTGTAACAGTGTGTCGTGATCAAACCAGCTCCCAGGACTTGATTTGAAAATCGAATGTGAAGCTGGTGTTGAGCCAGAGTAGAGACGCGTACACTTGCCACGAGTTAGATGAGCGCAATACGTAGTATGTCAGACAAAACCCGACGAACTATGATCTATGCCTAACTGTGCAGTGTAGCCTTAGTCGCTAGGCAGTTTCATCTAATTACCTGTTTTTTCTTGCCATGCCCTAGAGGTGAGGGAATAATCGGATGAAAGGCATCGAGGTGAGACATAGCAGTACATATCATAGAAGGCCAGAACAGTTGATGACCAGGTCCAAGAACCACAAAGGGTACCACTTTACCAGTACAACCGACCATCCTGAACAAGTGTAATGCAAGAACTTTGGGAGGCCAGGTTTCATCTTCACACGTGGCACTTACTTGAAACTGGGCTCGAAAAGGAACTGAGTATCATCGAGGAACATGAAGTCGACGAGCAGCCAGACAAAGAGGAAGATGCCGGGCATAAACCATGCTGTAAACCATCCGGCCTGCCAAGCCATTCCCTCGAGAATGATACTTAGGACGAACAGCCAGAAGATGATCTTGCGCCGCAGGTTGAAAAGCTCCATCTAGAGTCGCTATAGGCTGGTGTGTTGCAGTGCAAAAGTGTGTTTGATGAGCATCAGTCTCCCCTACGCTGCAAATCAGGTCTACTAACCGGATCTGGGTTCTCGCTGTTTCAAGCTCGATACCAAAAACACGGTTTTCCGTGAATATCCTACTCGGCCTCGAGACAAAAGGGAGGTATGCCAACATATAACCGCATGTAAGCCCCATCCATTGAGTTTTCTGGTTGCCCACACAGGTAACAGCCTCGAAATCGCACATCTGGATGCGTAGCTTCGAGCCTTACTTTAACGTTCCAGAATCGGGGGTGTGTAAATACTAACGGGGGTGCAGAATAACCGAAAAGGACGTCTCACTTGTGCAGGACTTTGGAGGGGAATAACTCGGTATGACGCCTGTTAATCGACTGGCGTATAGTCTTGCTTAGTTTGCCAGTGCAAGAACCGCATAGTGCAAAGATAGTTTATTCAGAATCGAGTGGCATCGAGCAGCCAAGGAACGTTTTCTGGACACTGACTCGTTATACAAGTGAGGGTGACTCGTGGTGGTATCTCGGGACGATACGAGGCAGAGTACCCACGCCTTAGAAAGTTTCTGACTACATCAGCAGCCCTTGCTGCTTCTGCCTCTGATGAAGCTCATCGCAGGAGACTCAACTTCGTCCCTGGAACAGACCCCAGCTGTGAACCAAACGGTCATCTC
>Ga0180217_1000655_pt1 | contig 49754 bp, 59 predicted proteins | sample eDN3rd37CBELigOP_FD_128521 | JGI IMG/M metagenome (GOLD analysis project Ga0180217, IMG submission 128521) | Enriched Organic Plus compost microbial communities from Emeryville, California, USA - eDNA 3rd pass 37_C BE-Lig OP (version 2) (version 2) ...
AATTGATGATTCCGCCATTTGAAGTTCTTGTCCGGAATTGTTTTCAGCTTTTGTTGACTCTGAGGAAGAGGTCGATGCCATATCCATTGCATTTTCCTCATTTGTACTTTTAATACTTTGAAAGAGCAATGGTGATATTAAAGCTAAAATAAATAATACGGCAATTGTGGCAACAGTTGGAGCAACCCAAATTCGCTTTTTCTTTTTATATTGAACTTTATAATAGATATTTTGATATAATTCTTTTTTACTTTGTTTATCTCTAACAGAGGGTAATTGTTGTAAAAGTTGCTGAAGTTGCTCCTCATTCCACTCCCGTTTTTTCAATCGAAAGTCCCTCCTTTTCCGTAAGGTTGATCATTTGTTTTTGTAATTGTTTAATCGCCCGATGTTGAGTTGTTTTTACTTTACTCACAGACCAACCTAAGACATCCGCCGTTTCAGTTATTGACATCTCTTGAATATATCGTAAAATAATAACAGCGCGTTGGTCAATGGAACAAGCATTCAAGGCACGATATATCCATTGAACCTGTTCATTTTGTATAGCAATTTCTTCAGGTAGCGGCTGTCCATCATCTTCAATTTGATGTTGGTCCCATTCAAAACGTTCTAATATTCTTTGCCGAATCGTTTTCTGCTTTCTAAACCAATCAATTGCAACATGTCTCGCAATTGAAATTAGCCAGGTTTTCTCGCTGCTCCTACCTTCAAAACGATCATATGATTTCAGGACACGAATATAAACTTCTTGAACTAAATCTTCCGCTTGTTCACGACTTTTCACCATATAAAACAAAAACTGAAAAAGATCGTGATGATATTTTTCATATAGTTGGTGAAAGGTATCCTCCATGAATAACCCTCCATTCATTTGTTTAGTCGAAAAAAATATAGTAAAGTTGCACTTTTTGTAAGTTGAAATATATTTGAAATATATATGTAATAATCGACAACCACTAACTACTACTTTAACATATTGGAGGTAAATCTATTAGTCTAATTTCCAATAAAAAATCGCCGGAACCATTTTACTAACATGGTCCGGCAATTTTAGTTATAATCTATTGCTTTTTAATAAATCTATGGTATTTTTCACTGTTTTTCTTTCGGGTTTGTTTTAAAAACAAGTGCACTTCGTTCATATTCTACATCTTTTACGCCTAAACGGAAATTTATCACTCTAGCAACAGCAAAAAGATAATCTGATAATCTGTTTAAATATTTGAGTACCACATCATTAATATCCATTTCTTTTTGAAGTGAAACCGTACATCTTTCTGCTCTTCTTGTGACAGTTCTTGCGATATGAATGACAGCAGCAGCATTGCTTCCACCTGGTAAAATAAATTTTTCCAATGGTGGAGCTTCTTTTACATAATGGTCGATACGCTCTTCCAGTAAAGTAACCATCTCTTCTTTTGCTTTATATGGATACTTTTCTTTTACAACTGCTAAATCTCCTCCACAATCAAATAACTCATGTTGAATTTTCTCTAACTCCTGATAAATATCTTGAAATATTGGATCTGAAAGGAATGTCATGGCTTGACCAATAAAGCTATTCGCTTCATCTATTGTTCCATATGCTTCTACGCGTAAATGATCCTTATCGACTCTTCCACCAATAATACTTGTTTTTCCGCTATCTCCAGTCCGTGTATACAAATTCACAATGATCACACTCCATAAATTTTGTAGAATTCAATTAATAGGAAATCTCTTTATTACCCGTCATTTAGAATTTCAGCTGATTTTATAAAAGCTTATTATCAACAAAATTTTGATAATAAGCTTCATATATCTTGTGTTTGGTTGTTTCGCATGGAACAAGATTGTTCGTCAATTTTATTCAGATTCCAGCTTTTTTCGAGGTAAAAAGAAGCTAAATGTCGTTCCCTCGTCTAATTTACTATGGACACTTATTTTACCTTTATGTGCTTCAATAATATTTTTTACAATCGCTAGACCCAGACCTGTTCCAGCTCTGCCTCTAGTTCTTGCTTTATCTGCTTTATAGAACCTTTCGAAGACAAATGGCAGATCTTCCTCAGGAATTCCAGAGCCGGAATCTCTAACATGTATTATCACACCGTCTGTATGATCTTTGACCTCAATGACAACTGAACCATTTTCTCCTGTATGGCGTATTGCATTATCTATCAAATTTGTTAAAACTTGCTCAATTCGATCCGGATCAATTACTTGTGTAGGTTCTTTAATATTAACTTCTGTTAAAAGTGAAATGTCTTTCTCTTTTGCAAGCCCTTGAAACTTTCGACCAACCTTTTCAACAAAATCATTCAATGATATTTCTTCTAAATTTAATGTAATATGGCCTGCTTCCATTCTAGCTAAATCAAGCAGGTCATTTACCAATCTTCCCATTCGCAAAGATTCATCGTGAATTACTTGTGCAATATCCTTTTTCTCTTCTTCTGTGCTGGCAATATCATCGACAATTGCTTCACTATATCCCTGCAGCATTGAGATTGGTGTTCTTAGTTCATGGCTTACATTTGCAATAAAATCTTTACGAAGTTTATCCAGTCGCCGCTCTTCTGTCATATCACGAAGCACAGCAACAGCCCCACGAACATGTGATTGATTATATAAAGGAGTCATTAAGATAACCCAGCTTCTTCCTTGAATAATGATTTCAAGCATTTGTTCTTTTTCAGTACTCACTACTCTTTGGAACAACGCCTTCATATCAGAGGGAAGCTCCCCACCAGATTCTACGTTTATACCTTGTTCATAATACCAAGATGTAAGGAATCTTTCTGCGGGTGGATTCGTTACTAATATTGTTCCATCAATATTTAATGTAATAACACCATCAGCCATACTGCTTAAAATGTTTGTTAAATGTTCTTTTTCCTGGCTAAGAGCGTTAATATGAAACTTGAGCTGCTTCCCCATTTGATTAAAAGCGACACCCAATTCTCCAATTTCATCATTCGACATGATCGGAACTTTTGATTCAAATTTTCCTCTTGCTAACTCTTGAGCTACCTCTCTCATCTTTCTTAATGGATAAGTAATCCTTGTTGATAAGAAAAATGCAAAAATCGTTGTTAAAATAATAGCAATTCCAGCCGCTAGAATAATGTATTTTGTCGTTTCTTTTGTTGTTTCATGTACGGCCTTAAGAGATTGAGAAATAAACACAGCACCTGTCTTGGTTTCTGACACCTTATAAGGTACTCCTACAATAAGAACTTCATCTTCCCCATTAGCAAAAACATCATTCGGCTTCTCAAGATTTGTTCGTTTACTGATTTTTTGCTGCTTTGTTAATGGTAGTGAAAGCTCATCATCTTCTTCAATGTCTTCCATTGTTAAATGAGGTAATTCTTCATCTTTAATAGGTGAATTCGAAACGTTATTTTTGTTTTCTACAATAATAATATGAGTAAGTTCATCAGCTAATTCCCATGAAATGGACTTTGCAAGCTCCTGATCTTCATGACTTTCAATAATCAGAGACACTTTAGTAGCAAGTTGTGTGAGCTCATCCTCAGCTTTATCTACATGATAATTTTCAATAAACTCAAGCATTAAAATCGTTAAGACAAACAAAACAAAGGAAACGAGCAAAAGAATCGTTCCCCATAGCTTTCCAACTACACTTCTCCACAAAATCATGTATTGCTTACCTCAAATTTATATCCTACTCCCCAAACTGTTACAATCATTTTTGCAGCCTCAGGTGAAACTTTGCTTAATTTCTCTCTTAATCGCTTTACATGGGTATCTACTGTTCGTAAATCACCAAAAAATTCATATTGCCACACTTCTTTTAATAACTTTTCACGATCATAAACCTTATCAGGAGTTTTTGCTAAAAAGTATAATAACTCATATTCCTTAGGTGTTAAACTAACCTCTGTTCCATCTGCTGTGACACGGTGTGCATCATGATCAATTGATAAATGAGGAAATACAATCACATTTTTAGCTGTTGTTTCAGTTTTTAAGAATGATGTTTGGGAAGACCTTCTAAGTAATGCCTTTACTCGGAGAACAACCTCTCTTGGACTAAAAGGTTTGACAATATAATCATCTACACCTGCTTCAAAACCTTGAACACGATTTGCCTCCTCCCCTTTTGCAGTCAACATAATTATTGGGGTTGCTTTTTTATCACGTAATTGCTTACACACTTCTATTCCATCAATTCCCGGCATCATGACATCTAGCATAATCAAATCATATTCATTATTTAATGCGAGCTCTAAAGCTTCATCTCCATTTTCAGCTTCTTCAATTTCATAATTTTCTCTTTCAAGATACATTCTTAATAATCGACGAATTCGATCCTCATCATCTACGACTAAAATTCTGGCAAATTGGTTCTCTTCCATAATAAGAACTCTCCTTCATAAGTAAGTTTTTTCTAAGGGTGATGATTTCATTATGTATAAAGTGAAATTTTGGCATGGTTCTTTTAAAAATAAGCCCTACATACAAACACAAAGCCTTCACTGCATAGAGTGAAGGCTTTGATAGCAGTGTTTATACTAATTGTACGCTAGTCACACATTTTTATCTACTTTTGAAATAAGTTGTAATTTTTTACACGTTTATGCGTACGAATGTAAGCCTGCAATTACTAAGTTAACAAAAATAAGGTTAAACATGATGATGGCAAAGCCGACAACGGCCAACCATGCTGATTTTTCACCGTGCCATCCCTTGGATAAACGGAGATGTAAATAGGCTGCATAAAATAACCAAGTAATCAGTGCCCATACTTCTTTTGGATCCCATCCCCAAAATCTTGTCCATGCAATTTGCGCCCAAATCATTGCAAATATTAATGCTCCCAATGTGAAGACAGGAAAACCTATTGCGACAGAACGATACCCAATTTCATCGACCAGGTCAAGGTTTACATTTTTGGTAAATGGCTTAATTACTGCCCCCAATCGTTTACGTAAGATCAGACGGAGGAGACCATATAGAATAGAACCAATAACTACTGACCAAATGACGGTGTTTAGCTTGCTTGCAGAAATGATTGCAGGCATTTCAATTAAAGGTTCAAATTTCCCATCTGTTATGAGTTCCCCTTTATGCGGACCAACTAAAGCTGGTAAATTGAAAGTCATAACAGCTTCTTGATCATTTTTATCAATCCAGTTAAAATCGGCTTGATAATCCATACCTCTAAATGTGCTAGTGACAATAATAAAACCTAACGTCACAACTAATACATACATGATAAATTCCAACCAAAACGTTTTCTTTGACGATTTTGTTTGATCAACAACTGTTACTAGATGAATTATTCCGGCAACAGCACTTATGGCCAAGATAGCTTGTCCCAATGCAGCCGTTGTTACATGAATATACAGCCAATGACTTTGTAATGATGGTATTAACGGACTTATATCATTTGGGAACATACTACCGTAAGCAATAATTAATACAACGATTGGAAGAGTAAACAAACCTAAAATGGCTACTTTATATATAAAGAACAAAATAATAAATGCCAGAACAAGCATCATACCGAACGCTGTCGTAAATTCAAATAAATTACTGACTGGTGCATGTCCTGATGCAATCCACCTTGTAATAAAGTAGGCAAGTTGTGATACAAACCCTAATATAGTCGTTACCATTGCAGCAATTGTCCACTTACTTATGTTTTCTGATTTATTGCGCTTATCTCGAATTGAACCGCCGAATAAGAAAATGGCAATTAAATAAATAATAAAAGCTATTTCAAGAAATGTACTACTAAGTGATGCCAAAATTCTCCCTCCTTTACCTTATTCTTTTTCTTTTTGATCTTTCGGTGCAGAAAGTGAGGTACCTTCTACAACAATCTCAATCTCTTTAGCCAATCCATACCAATTTTTATTTGTATGTCCTGCTATTAAAATTTCATCATCTTGTTGTTTTATCCATATGCGACGGTGATTCCAATACATACCTTGTATTACACCTAGCATGAATATAGCTCCACCTAGAGCAAGAATCCACAAGGTTAAATCTTTTCTCACTGTCAAAGCAGTTAAGTCCTTTGTTTCAATGCCTTCAAATTTCATCTTGTACTGATTTTCACCGGATGGCTCAATTGTTTGCTGGATTGCTACAAAACTTGATTCACCTTCTGGAGTCTGAGGTGTATACATTTTGAAGACAAATGCAGGATTATTTGGAATTCGTGTTTTAGTTGCAGGAACTCCTTCTTCGTCAAAATAAAAGTCAGGTAAGTATGTAGAAATTTCAACCTTATTTCCATTTCCAAGATCATATTCTTTTTGAGGATCTAATAGATCAACTTCTATTTGACCAAGGCTTTCCTCTGTTTCCTTATTTAATAAACTAAACGTCATTTTATTTAATTCGTTTAATTTATAGTCAACTTGGTAGAGAGAGAAGGAATCAAATTTCAACGGTTCATTCACCCTTATTTCTTCTTCTTTTACTTTATTTAACTGCGGTTCTGCACCGTGAACAATTTCCCCTTCTCTTTCATAGAGGATAACGTTAGATTGGAAGTTTTTCACAACACTTCCATCACCTACTCGGGTAATCGCTTCTTCAAACACTTCGTCTTCTTTATCTTTCTCATAAACTTCCATAATAAAGTCTTTGTTTTCTAAATAGTAGCGACCTTCCGTACCTGGAATAACAGCCGTTTCACCTTCTCTAACCCAAAGTACTTCATCAATATACATGCCAGGTACGAACCGCAGCATTGCTCCAATTAAAAATATAATAAGTCCACAGTGATTTACATAGGGGCCCCATCTGGAAAAACGGCCTTTTTCAGCTAAAAGGTTCCCATTTTCCTCCCGCACATGATAACGACGGGAAGCAAGACGTTCTTTTACTAGTTCGAGATCATACTCATTTGTTTTAGTTGAGCTATATAACCGTTGGCGCTTCATAAAAGTATGGTGTCTTGATACACCTTGTTTTTTTAATGCTCTATGTAACGGTACAAATCGGTCCAAACTAGCAATGACAAGAGAAATACCAATCGATGCAACTAATACCATATACCACCATGAGCCGTATAGATTATGAAAACCAAGTTCATAATATAGTTGACCGAGTATTCCATATTCATCTTTATAAAATTGACTTGCTGTCACTGAAGGCGGTATGTACATTTCTTGTGGGAAAACGGTACCTAATGCCGAAGCAAGCAAAGTTAGAAAAATTAACCATACACCAACTTTTACTGATGAAAAGAAATTCCAAATTTTATCAACAAAGGTTCTCTTATAAGTTTGAGATCGTCTAGCAGAACCTTCGTACTTCATATCCAATAAGTGTTTAGTATCTTTTTTCTCTTTATCTCCCAGCGGATTTCCACATGATTCACATAAAATAGTACCTTCCGGATTTGCGTGACCACACTCGCAATTGACCTTATTCATGCTGAAAACTCCCCATTTTAAGGTTTAATCTGTTCCATATAATCTCTGATCATTCTTTCTGTTAAGGTTCCTGAAGTAATATCAACAACTTCCCCTTCAGGATTAATCATAAAGGTCGTCGGTAATGGGCCGACTCCGTAAGCGTTTAACACTTGACGGTCCTTATCGAGAAGTATAGGAAAGGTTAATTCATGTTTGTTTACGAAGCTTTGAACTGCAATATTCGATTCAGCAATATTGACAGCCAAAACCTCAACTCCATGATTTTTATAATACTCGTATTGGTTGTCCATGTAAGGCATTTCCCGTTCACAAGGCTTACACCAAGTTCCCCAGAAATTTAAGAAAACGCCTTTTCCCTTATAGTCAGATAGCTGATGCTCATTTCCTTCTAAATCCGTTAAAACAAAGTCTGGAGCTTTTGAACCTTCTTTCACCTTTTCCTTACTAACAAAAAAGTTTGAATACAGCGTATATCCCAATGCACCAATTAATAAAATTAATATGATAGAGCGCATAAGTAAACGTTTTTTTTTCATTTACATACTCCCCTACTTCTTGAACATTCTAGGTCATTATAACACTAACCAAATCCTTGGAATAATCCATATTTTGAAGTTTATGTGAAAATTACTGAGTCTGTTTCCCATGTTGGGCAAGGGATCTAAGCTGTTTCACTTCGTGAGGTGATAGTTCTCTAGAATCTCCTGTTGCTAAACCGTTTAAATTGAGAAATGCAAATTTCTCCCTTTTCAACTTTACTACCTGATGTCCAATTGCTTCAAGCATACGTCTGACTTGACGATTTCGTCCTTCATGGATCTTTAATTCAATGATGCTAGTTTGTTTCTTTTTATCAACTGATAATACCTTTACTTGTGCAGGTGCTGTTTTCCCATCTTCAAGTTGTATTCCACGTTCCAACAGCTTAATCTTATCTCTCGCTGGAATTCCCTTAACTTTTGCTACATAGGATTTCTCCACCTCATAGCGGGGATGCATAAGAATATTCGCAAATTCACCATCATTTGTTAATAATAATATACCGGATGTATCGTAATCCAGCCTGCCAATAGGATAAATCCTTTGCTTAATATATGGAAAAAAGTCAGTAACAACTTTTCTGCCCTTATCATCTTTTACAGCCGATATTACTCCTGTTGGTTTATAAAGAAGTAAATAAACAGGCTCTTCACGTTCAAGTGGGATACCCTCAACTTCAACCCGATCCTGATCTGTTACTTTTACCCCTAATTCTTTCACTACTTTTCCGTTTACTTTTACTTTTCCATCTACTATTAATTCCTCTGCTTTTCGTCTAGAAGCTATACCAGCATGAGCAATTACCTTTTGTAAGCGTTCCATCTCGGTCACCTCGATAACATATTACTGTTTTCTCTATTTTTTCACAAGTATCGACAATAAAATACCCTTTATTCATTTGTCAAAAATGTGCTTACTCATCATACCATAATTTTTTCAGATGTTGTAATTTACGTGATGATGCGAAAAAATAATTCTTTTCTCTCTTTAAAAAATAAAAAACTTGGCATCCACCAAGTTTTGTAATCTGCTATGAAAACATAATTGTGACAATGACTATTGCTGCGATTATCCCGACTAAGTCTGCCAACAACCCAACCTTTAACGCATCTCCCATTTTCCTGATTCCTACCGCTCCAAAATAAACTGTGAGTACATATAATGTTGTATCTGTACTACCTTGCATTGTAGCAGCCAACATGCCTATAAAAGAATCCGGTCCATATGTTGCAATAATATCAGAAGTTAATCCCAACGCAGCCGTTCCTGATATTGGCCGTATGAATGCCAGTGGTACAATTTCCGCAGGAATATTCAAAACTTCCAAAGCAGGTTTCATAAAGTTCATTAGAAACTCTAACGCTCCTGATGCACGGAAAACGGAAATAGCAACTAACATACCTACTAAATAAGGTATGATTGAAAAAGAGATACTAATTCCTTCCTTACCACCTTCTACAAAGGTTTCATATGTTGGTACCTTTTTGATTGTTCCATAAATCAGAATAAATCCTATGATAACCGGTATGATCCATAATGATATAACGCCGATGAGTCCCATATTCAATCACCCTTTTCTCTTTCTCCTATAATAGAAGAAACGATCTATTAGAATAGCTCCTAATGTTGAAAGAAATGTTGCAATCAATGTAGGCCCAACGATACTGGTAGGTGATGAAGATCCATAGGTCATCATTATTGCAATAACCGTTGTAGGAATTAATGTTAAACTTGACGTATTTATGGCTAAGAATGTGATCATGGACCTACTCGCTTTGTCAGATCCACCATTTAATACTTTTAACTGTTCCATTGCCTTAATACCCAGGGGTGTAGCAGCATTTCCCAAACCAAATAGGTTTGCCATCATATTTGAAAGCATATATCCCATTGCAGGATGTTCAGGTGGCACTTCTGGAAATAATCTTGTTACAATTGGCTTAAATAAATTACCCAACTTCTCTAATAAGCCAGCCTTTTCCGCAACTTTCATCAGCCCAAGCCAAAAGACTAAAACACTAATAAAACCGATCGCAATCGTAACAGCTTCTTTTCCTCCTTTAAATATGGCTTCATTTACTTCATCCATCGTTCCATTAAACATCGCAAAAACAATACCGATAACCGTCAACATCACCCAAATGATATTAACCATAATGTTTTACCCCAACAGATGCAAAAAAGATATTTCTAAACATGTCCCAGAACGAGCCTTTTGGTTTTTCCACATTTCCATTGTCAAAATAGATAGGAATGTTGGCAATTGACTTTTCGTCAATTTTAATTGACATTTCACCTACAACATTTGGTACCTTTTTTACATCCTGCCAATCTTTTTTGGGTTTTTGTAATGAAATATCAATCTTCACCTTTTCTTGCTCTTCTTTGCTTAAGGGATAAAGAACATTTCGATCTATGAATACATTCTTCTTATAAAAGTCGTGTTCAATCCCATCTAGTGTTCCTTCATTCTTTAACTTGACTAGCTCATAATTGTTAAAAGCAAAATTGTGTAAATTCATATGATCCTTCCAATCATCCGGATCATTTAACGTGACAACGATGGTGCTAAATCCATCTTTTGATGCAGTTGAAACCAATGTTCTTTTTGCTCGAACAGTATATCCTGTTTTTCCACCGGTACTGTATTCATAAAGGGTTGTTAAAAGTTTGTTCTTATTATGCCAGACTCTGTCCCATTTTTCGTTTGGATTAGGTGCCCGGTGTGTTTCAGTACCCGATATCTTTTGGTAAGTCTCATTTTGCATAGCATACTTTGTTAAAATCGCCATATCATAAGCGGTTGAATAATGATTTTCATGATCATCTAATCCATGAGGATTTGCGAATACCGTGTTTGTCATTCCAATTTCTTCTGCCTTTTGATTCATCATTATCACAAACCCTTCAAGACTACCCCCAACATGTTCAGCGATCGCTACAGCAGCATCATTTCCGGACCTGAGCATTAGTCCGTAAACCAAATCCTCGAGTTTTATTTTTTCCCCTTTTTGCAAATAAACAGAAGATCCCTCTGCCTGAAGTGCTCTCTCACTTACTGTGACCATTTCATTTAATTTACCGGATTCAACCGCAAGGATTGCAGTCATTATTTTTGTGATGCTTGCAATTCTCATTTTTTGATGTGCTTGCTTTTCATATAAGACCCTTCCAGATTCTTGATCTATTAAAATGGCAGTTTGAGCACTTACACCAATACCGGAAGTCTGATTAGGTATACATGCAAGTAAAAAGATAATGATGAAAAACACTGTTGTCACTTTCTTCATGTGCAGCATAAAGCAACCACGTCCCTTACTCGTTCGTTTTGTACAAGTTTATGCACGTGGACAAAGCTTATGAATGAAAAATGAAAATTGTGACTGTCCCCTGTGAGTCAGTTAGGATTCTTCATATGTATTTTCAAAAAAAAAAGACTGACCTATAAGTATTTTCAGGTCAGTCAATATTAGTTCAAGTCTTCTAATGTTTCGTTAAACTTTTCAAAGAAAAGATCTGCTTCCTCCTGTTCAAATTCGTTATCTTTTTCAGGTAGTGGCGGGAGTTCCTTTATCGACTTCAGTCCAAAATATTCCAGAAATTCTTTAGTGGTTCCATACAATATTGCACGACCTGTTCCCTCAGCTCTGCCGACTTCTTTAATAAGGATTTTGGTTACCAGTGTTTGAATTGGTCTCTCTGTTTTCACACCGCGAATTTCTTCAATTTCTGCTCTAGTGATTGGCTGTTTATATGCCACAATCGCTAAAGTCTCTAATGCAGCCTGTGAAAGTGAGCCATTTCCAGGTGATTCAACTAATTTTTTTAAATACATAGCATGTTCTTTTTTCGTTGTTAGTTGAAATTGACCTGCAACCTCTACAAGCTCAATACCCCGGTCTTTCTTTTTATAACTTTCAGCAAGTTCTTTTATGATATCCACGACTTCCTGTTCTTCTACCTCTAAAACCATCGTTAATTGTTTCAGGGAAAGACCCTCGTCGCCGGAAGCAAATAATAATGCTTCTACGATTGAATTCCAATCAATCACACCTAAGGCCATTTAAGTTTCACTCCCCATAATAAAAATATCTGAAAAATTATTCTCCTGCTCGATAACAATAGAATGTGTCTTCATTAGTTCTAAGATTGCCAAAAAAGTCACTACTAAGTGCTCTTTACTATTAGAAGGAAATAAATCTTGAAATTTTCTCCTGCCTGGTTTTGACCTTAAATCAGTTAATATTTCTTCCATTCTTTTTTCAATTGGAATCTCCTGACGTGCAATTTTGGTTTGAACCGGCTTTTGAATTTTCTTTCTCCGTAACATTTTTTGAAAAGCACCTAACATATCATAAATTGATACATTTAAAGATTCCATATGAGCCGGTGATTCAGTCACAAATTCACTTAAATCACTTGGAGCCTTTGTATAAACTTGTGAACGATCTTCTTCTAGTGATCTAAGGTCCTCTGCAGCTTCTTTATATTTACGATACTCAATTAATCGTCTCATCAACTCATCGCGCGGATCTTCCTCAGGCTCTTCTCCATATTCATCCTCAAAAAGTTCTTCTTCTTGTTTCGGAAGCAGCATTCTGCTCTTTATCGACAATAATGTTGCTGCCATAACTAAATATTCGGAAGCAATATCAAGCTGGAGCTCTTGCATTGTATGAATATATAACATATACTGCTCTGTTATCTCTGACACAGGAATATCATATATATCAATTTCTAATCGGTTTATTAAATGAAGTAATAAATCTAAAGGTCCTTCAAATGCATCTATTTTTACATGATACTGCAATTTCTATCCCACCATTCTTACTACTAGCCACCATATAGTATAGATTAAATTCTTAACATGTCCAATAGTTATTTCTCGTTTGTATGGTTACTGGAAAGATCTTCAAAAAAACCAAAAACTTCAAAAGATAGACTTCTGCCTATACAATTTAATCTTTCACTCATATATTACAAGTGTATAAAAGCTAAACATGAAGGAGGATTCAAAAACATGGGTGATCAAGGTTTTAACTATGGTGCAGGCTTTGCGTTAATTGTAGTATTGTTCATTTTGTTAATTATCGTAGGTGCCGCTTGGTTATAATAGCAAAATGAGGTTGCTGATTTCTCAGCAACCTCTAAACTTTTTAATGAGTCATATTTATTTCTTGTTTTATGTTACACTGTCATTAAGAAATGATGGGATTGAAGGTGTTAACGTACAATGTTTGACCGAGCATATATTGAATATCTTGTCCATTTTCATTGTGATCGAGATTATTTTGAATGTCATGAAGTGCTGGAAGAGCACTGGAAAAAGGATGCACTAAATAATAGAAAGAAATATTGGGTCGGGTTAATTCAAATCGCAGTTGCGCTTTATCACCAAAGAAGAGAAAATTTTAGTGGAGCTTTAAAAATGATTTCAAATGCCATTAAGATTCTAGAAAAAGAAAAAGACCATATCGAACAATTAGGGTTACATAGTGAAAAGCTTCTTAAATTACTTGTGAATAGAAAAGAGGATATACAACATCAACTTCCATATACAAGTATAAACCTTCCGATAATAAATAAAAACCTAATGAATGAGTGCCTGTTAATTTGCCGTAAAGAGGGAATGGAATGGGGACTTGAGAGTAACTTAAGTAACCCCGATCTAATTCATAAACATATGAGACGAAATCGATCTGACGTCATTAAAGAACGTTTAGTTGAATTAGAAAAAAGAAAAAAAGATCGAGCTGTTCATACAAAAAAAAATCCTAATTTGTAAGGGTCAGACTCCGAACTTTCTCAATACCTTCTATCAATTATGAAGGTATTGAGAATTGATAAGGAAGTCTGACCCTTTTCATTTAACCATTACTTTTTACATTTTTCAAAAAAAGCTTCTGTTTCGTCATTTGGAATAACTGTTTTGTTCTTATAAAGATCTGTTACCGCATGTACCATTTGTTTACCAATCCCTTGTTGTCTGTGAGACGGATTAACGGTAATATGTTGAACTTCAACTAGGTCTTCTCCTTTAAAAACGACACCAATAGCACCAATGATATCTTCGTCCTGTTTCCATAAAAACAATTGCCACTCAGATGATGTTTCATATTGTTTTATTGTTTGTTGTAATTGCTTTAAGTCCTTTTCTGCCGGCATAAATGACAGTAGACCCATAGCAATTTTTTCAAAACTTTTTTTAAAGCGAATTAACATAGATACCCCTCATTAACGAATTAGCCTTCAATATGAAAGCAAAAGTGTTTAAAACCGTACAAAAATTAGCTGGTTTACCTTGCTTTAAGATATTAACAAGGTTTAACACTAGCCAAATTCACAAATAAATACAATTATATATATGATTCAAAATTATCCATTGTTCTCAATCATTATAAACAGTTTTTCGACGATTTTAAACACCTTTTTTGGAAAATTAATCAAGAGTCTTTAATAAATTTCCCATTTCAATTGCTGTTACAGCAGCTTCATAGCCTTTATTACCAGCTTTTGTTCCTGCTCTTTCAACTGCTTGCTCGATCGACTCAGTTGTTAATACACCGAAAATTACCGGTACACCTGTTGTTAATGATGCTTGTGAAACTCCCTTTGCCGCTTCATTGCAAACATAATCATAATGAGTCGTTGCCCCACGAATGACAGTACCTAAAGTAATAACTGCATCATATTTGCCGGACTCAGCTAATTTTTTTGCTACCAATGGTAATTCAAATGCACCTGGAACCCAAGCTACTGTTACATCAGATTCTTCAACACCATGTCTTTTTAGAGCATCTTCCGCTCCTCCTAGTAGCTTAGAAGTAATAAATTCATTAAAACGCGCTACCACAATTGCAACTTTTAATCCACTTCCAATTAAATGACCTTCAAATGTTTTTTTCATTCTTTATTCCTCCAATTTTCTATTTAAAAATGTAAGTAATGACCTAGTTTTTCAAATTTTGTTCTTAAGTATTGCTCATTTTCCTCTCTTGCAGGCATTTCAATTGGTACTCTGTCAATAATCGTTAAGCCATAGCCTTCAAGTCCAGCAATTTTACGAGGATTATTTGTTAAAAGCTTCATTTTTTCAATTCCTAAATCTTTAAGTATTTGAGCACCAATGCCATAATCTCTTAGATCTGGACCAAATCCTAACTTTTCGTTTGCTACAACGGTATCATACCCTTGTTCTTGAAGCTTATAAGCCCTCATTTTGTTAATCAGACCAATACCTCTTCCTTCTTGTCTCATGTAGAGTAATACACCTTTACCCTCTTTTTCAATTTGAGAGAGTGCAGCATGTAACTGTGGTCCACAATCACATCGATAAGAACCAAATACATCTCCTGTAAGACATTCTGAATGGACTCTTACTAATATATCCTCTTCGGGGTTTATCTCGCCTTTTACAAACGCAACATGTTCTTTTTGATCTAATACATTAGAATAACCAATTGCTTTAAAAGAACCAAATTCAGTTGGCAATTCAATTTCAACTTCTTTCTTCACCAACTTTTCTCTACGGTTGCGATATTGAATTAAGTCCTTAATCGTAATAATCTTTAGGTTAAGCTCTTCAGAAAGGATTAGAAGATCAGGTACTCTTGCCATTGTTCCATCTTCTTTTATGATCTCACAAATAACTCCACCAGGCTTGGCACCGCATAAAAGAGACAAATCTACTGCTGCTTCTGTATGGCCTGCCCTACGGAGAACGCCACCTTCTTTGGCTATTAACGGAAAGGTATGTCCTGGTCTTTTAAAATCTGAAGGTTTAGATTCATCTGATAAAAGTGCTCTTACAGTATCAGCACGTTCAAACGCACTAATTCCTGTTGCATTTGTTTTATGATCTACACTTACTGTGAAAGCTGTTCCATGTGGATCTGTGTTATGAGTGACCATCGGGGAAAGATCCAACTTAGCTGCCTGTTTTTCAGTTAATGGCACACACACAAGTCCTCTGCCATGCTTTATCATAAAATTAATTGCTTCAGGAGTCACTCTATCTGCAAGTGAAACAAAATCCCCTTCATTTTCACGATCTTCATCATCAACTACAATGACTACTTTCCCATCTCTTAAATCTGCTATCGCCTCTTCAATTGTATGGAACATGATATAACTCCTTTCATATATGTTACATGTTAAAGGCTATCAAGTCAGCTAGTTAGCTTATTTCTATACGTGACTTAAACAAATCCGTTCTCTTCCAAAAATGATTTACTTAATGAAGGACCCTTTGTCTGCACTTGCTGAGAAACAAATTTTTTTATATATTTCCCAACCATATCACATTCAATGTTCACAATATCGCCAACACCTTTTGTACCTAAAATAGTTTCCCCTAAAGTGTGAGGAATGATTGAGATAACAACTTTTTCTTTGTCTAACCCAAAAATTGTCAAGCTAATACCATCCACTGTAATAGATCCTTTCTGGATCAATGTACTAGTCAATTCTTCCGGCACCTGTATTTCATAGTAAACCGCGTTAGACACCTGCTGTTTTTTTGTAATTTTCCCGATACCGTCAACATGACCGGAAACAAAGTGACCACCGAATCGTCCATTAGCTGCCATCGCTCTCTCTAAGTTTACTGGTGACCCTTTTTTCAATTGCGATAAAGAAGTACTCCTAACTGTTTCCGGCATCACATCAACAGAGAATGATTCAGCTGAAAATTGTGTGACTGTTAAGCAGACTCCATTTACTGAAATACTGTCACCTAGAGATACATCGTGAAGAATATGCTTCGCACCTACTGTGAATACGATCGCTTCTTTAGAGCTTTGTACACTTTGAATTGTACCAATCTCTTCAATAATTCCTGTAAACACTTAATTTCCTCCTTCCTGTGTAAAGATGTCATATTTACGTTTACATTGCTTTGCTTATTTTATGCAAAGCTAAAAAAGCCCACTGTCAAAAAGACTTGGGGCTTTGGTAAATGTTAAAAATTGATATTTGAGTATGTCAAATAAGAGTAATAAATGTCTGTTTTTTCACAGACTTTAATACACCGCAAAAAATCACGCAATTCTTCTCCCATCCAGACTTTCACTGTCGGCTCTAGAATCTCACTAGATCCACCGTTAACAATTGTGCTAACGGGTCACGGACTAAGAGGGGTCATCCCCTTCATCACCGCCGGTAGGGAATTTCACCCTGCCCCGAAGAATGTAATACGAAATATGAAATTATAAATTATATTTTATCCGTATAATGAGAATGTTGCAATCTTTATGTTCTTTTTTTAGAAATTAAAAAGAACCGCCCCAGAATGAGACAGTCCTTTGTTTTAACTTTTATTCTTCAAAAACCTTTACTTCCTTCATTACATCATTCGGTTTAATTTTATAAACTGCTTCAAGATTATCAACCACTTTACCAAATACAGTGTGAACTCCATTTAAGTGAGGCTGCGGCTCGTGAACGATGAAGAATTGGCTTCCACCAGTGTCTTTCCCAGCATGTGCCATTGAAAGTGAACCTGCTTCATGCTTATGTGGGTTGCCTTGTGTTTCACATTTAATTGTATAGCCAGGACCGCCAGTTCCTGTTCCATGCGGACATCCACCTTGTGCTACAAATCCAGGAATAACACGATGAAAAGTTAAACCATTATAGAAACCTTCATTAGCAAGCTTTTCAAAGTTAGCTACAGTTCCTGGTGCTTCATTTGAGTAAAGTTCCAATGTCATGATATCTCCGTTTTCCATCGTAATTTGCGCTTTTTTCATATGTATGAAACCTCCAATATGTTTTGTACGTCTAATAGACATGAATACTTACCTATTCTACTATACTCAAGGGAGGAATACCAAATAGATCGTATTTAAATAATATTAAGAAATTCTTAATTTCCATTAACCATGTATTGACTTTTACAAAAAAGCACTATAATAGATGGGAAGAGTCAATGTTTTAAATAAGGAGGCATTATCTTGAAAAAATATATAATAGGTTTCATCACTTTACTTTTATTTGCTTTTCCATCTTTAACCTACGCTGATGCTGTAGTTGGGGATATGACCATTACTCTTGGAGAAAATTTAACAGAAGAGCAAAAACAAACCATTTTAAAGGAAATGAATGCGACATCAGATGATCAAATCATTACAGTGTCCAATGAGGAAGAACATCAATATTTAGGTGACTATATTCCAAAAGCTACTATAGGAACGAAAGCAATTTCATCTACAAGCATTACAATTGAAAAGTCCGGTTCAGGGCTTGAAGTAAAAACAAAGAATATTAATTGGGTGACAGATGAAATGTATTTAAATGCTCTGATGACAGCCGGTGTTAAAGATGCATCTATTTACGTTACAGCTCCTTTCGAAGTTTCAGGTACTGCTGCTTTAACAGGATTAATAAAAGCTTATGAGATTACTTCCGAGGAAGCCATACCTGAGGATGTAAAACAGGTTGCTAATGAAGAACTCGTCACAACAGCTAAACTTGGAGATGAGGTTGGAGCGGAAAATGCCTCTGCTTTAATGGCAAAAATCAAAGATGAAATCGCACAAAATGGAATACCTGAGACAGATGCGGAAATTCGTACAATGATCGAAAATGCAGCGAATGAATTAGGAATTACTCTGTCTGAAGAACAAATCAATAGTTTAATTGATTTGTTTAACAAAATGAAGGATATTAATATTGATTGGAATCAAGTGGGTGACCAACTTGACCAAGCAAGAGATAAAATATCAAACTTCCTTAATTCTGAGGAGGGGCAAACTTTCTTAGAGCAAGTAAAAGAGTTCTTCATATCACTGTGGAATGCTTTTATTTCAATTTTTACAAACAATGAGCAGTCAGCATAAAAACGAGAGCAGTGACATACTGCTCTCGTTTTGTATTACCGTTATTTATTAATGACTTTTGATTGTAAAGGTAAGTCATTACCAATCAGATCTTCAAACCTCTCTCTTTTCACTACAAGTTGTGCCTCACCGTTTTCAACGAAAACAACTGCTGGTCTAGGGATTCTGTTATAATTATTTGCCATTGAGTAACCATAAGCACCTGTACAGAAAACAGCCAAAATATCATTTGATTTTACCTCTGGTAATGGCAGGTCCCAAATTAACATATCTCCGCTTTCACAGCATTTTCCTGCAATTGAAACTGGGACATCATGCTTTTCTAATGCCCGATTTGCTAATACTGCTTCATATTTTGCTTGATATAAAGCCGGACGAATATTGTCACTCATCCCACCATCAATCGCTACATATTCTCTAATATTAGGAACGGTTTTTGTTGATCCAGTTGTATACAATGTTGTTCCCGCATCACCTACTAGTGAGCGGCCTGGTTCAATCCAAATTTCCGGCATTGCAATACCCATTTCATTTACTTGATTTTTAACAGCCTCAACAATTTTTTCTACATAATAAGTTGCCGGAAGCGGCTCATCTTCTGCTGTATAGCGAATTCCAAAACCTCCACCTAGGTTCACAACCTCGGGGATAAATGAGAATTGGCTTTTCCATTCCTTGATTTTCATAAATACTCTTTCGGCTGCTAGGACAAATCCAGCAGTATCGAATATTTGAGAACCAATATGGCAATGAATTCCCAGCAATTGAATATGACTTGAATCCAATACTGCCTCGATCGCCTTTTCAATTTGTCCATTTAATAAACCAAATCCAAACTTTGAATCCTCTTGTCCTGTTGTAATATAATCATGTGTATGTGCTTCAACACCTGGCGTGACTCGTAGAAGGACTGATATTTTTTGACCAGATGTATTGGTGAGGTCTTTTAAAAGTTCAATTTCATAGAAGTTATCTACAACAATACACCCGACACCGTGATCTAGTGCCATTTTAAGTTCTGCTTTGCTTTTATTGTTACCATGCAAATGGATTTTTGAAGCAGGGAATCCTGAAGCAATGGCTGTGTATAACTCACCGCCGGATACGACATCCAATGAAAGACCTTCTTCATCAATAAGCTGAAACATGGCAATCGATGAAAATGCCTTACTAGCATAAGCAACTTGTGCTTTAACGCCCATTTTTTCAAAAGCTTCTTTAAAGCTTCGAGCGCGTTCTCTTATTAACGCTACATCGTAAATATAAAGAGGTGTACCATATTCTTGTGCCAATTGAATGGTATCCACTCCGCCTATTTCTAAATGCCCTTTTTCATTTATCTTACTAGTACCATGTAAGAACAAAATGTATCCCCTCTTTCTACAACTAGGCTTTTACGTTTAACTTATCTTGCCTGCAAAATAGTTGATTAATTATTCAAGAAAAAAGACAGTTAACACCAGCTGGTCATTAACTGTCTGTTATGAAAATTCTGCATGAAATTAAACATACAATATCATAAATGAGGGGTTCTTTCAATGTCACTTTACCCTATTCCGGTTGTTTTTTTACGTTTTGAGGATGAACAATACTCGGTCTAAGCTTAGCTCCCGGGACAGATGTACGGATAATGATTTGCCATAATGCTTTCGCATTAAATGGTAGAAAGGGCCATAGGTAAGGAGTGTTTAGTGATTTTATTCTTACAAGTGAGATGATAAAAAGTGTACATCCAATAACAAAGCCTTCTAATTTAAAAGCAGCGACTGCAATTAACAGTATTAACCTCGCCATTTTATTTGCAACACTTAATTCATAACTTGGTGTTGCAAAGGTTCCGATAGCAGCAACAGCTACATATAAGATTACCTCCGGAACGAATAAACCAACATCAATTGCGATTTGACCAATCAACGCAGCAGCGATTAGACCCATCGCAGTAGAAAGAGATGTTGGTGTATGTATCGCAGCCATTCTTAAAAATTCAATCCCAAAATCAGCTAAAAATATTTGTATCACAATCGGAATATTTTTTTCTTCATTAGGACCAATAAAAGCTATATTTTCAGGTAAAAGAGAAGGTTCTAGGACAAACAAAAACCATAATGGTAAAAGAAAAATGGATGCAATGATGCCTAAAAACCGGACCCATCGTAAAAATGTACCTACCGCTGGTGCTTGGCGATATTCCTCCGCATGCTGAACATGATGAAAGAATGTAGTAGGAGTAATAATGACACTCGGCGATGTATCTACAATAATTAATACATGCCCTTCTAATAAGTGATTAGCCGCAACATCGGGTCTCTCTGTATACCTTACTAAGGGATACGGATTATAGCCTTGCTTGACTAAAAATTCTTCGATTGTTTTATCAGCCATTGTAATTCCATCAACTTTGATTGTATCAAGTTCCTTTTTTATGGTTTTAACTAGCCCGGGGTCGGCCACATCTTTGACGTAAGCAAGACAAACGTCTGTCTTTGAGCGTTCACCAATTTTCATCATTTCATAACGCAAACGTTCATCTCTAATCCTTCTGCGGATTAAGCCTGTATTAACAATAATATTTTCGACAAACCCGTCCCTTGCTCCACGGACAATTTTTTCTGTATCAGGCTCTTGTGGTTGTCTGCCAGGATAACTTCTTACATCAACAACCAATCCATAGTCCGAACCTTCCATAAGGAAAACGATTAAGCCTGAAAGAACTTGGTCAACCACTTCATCCAATGTTCTTATCTTTTGGACTGATTGATTAACAATTCTATTTTCTAAAATTTCCTTGAATTTTATATGATTTACTTCACTATCATTTATTAATGATACGTTTTTTAATATTTGAGTAATATAATTCGTATCACATAGACCATTTAAATAATACATATTTACTTGAAAGTCTAGTATGGTCAATTTCCTTACACCTAAATCAAAGCTTGTATTAAGTCCAACATGTTCGGTGAAAAACTTTTCACTTTCTGCTAAGTTTCCGGTTATCGGATATTGTTTAGCTTCCGTCTCTGTTGACATTATAACCGCTCCTTTCTAGTATTAATTCAACAGCTTTCATTGTAATTGGTGATCCAATCTTCACACTGTCCTTTCTAGCCATTTTGCCAATGTCCCCAATTCCAACAATAATAGGTACCTCTAATTGATCTAAACAATACACCGTATCACCGCTTATTCTTCCGAGTTCAAGATCTTTAAGTCCACTTTTATCTACACCGTATTCGGTTAATTCACCAAATCTGTCAATACTAACATCAACTCTCGTCCACTCTGTTTGATGTGTTTTGGACGCCACTGCAATAACACCAAGGACCTCTATTTTGGGATGTTCTGCAACATATTTTAAAGCTACTTCACCAGCGCCTTCACCTAATAATCCACAATCATCAAACATGACAAAAACAGGGTCATTTTTTGCCTGAAGGATAAGCTCAACTATTTGGCTACCACTAAGAATAGTAGGATTTCCCTGGGTTTGCGAAATGGTTCTTCCCCCTATTTGGGCTGCTACATATTGAATTGTTCTTGCTGCATATTCATCTCCATCAGTAACAATAATGACCCTCGCTTTTTCTGCCAATGTAACCTATCCTTTCGGTTTAAAGATAAGTGCCATAATGAATGCAAATAAAATGGCTGCCGAAATACCTGCTGAAGTTAATTCAAATATTCCAATTCCAATCCCAATAAATCCATGCTCCTTAGCCTGTTCCATTGCTCCATGTAGAAGAGAGTGTCCAAAACTAGTGATAGGTACAGTTGCCCCCGCTCCGGCGAACTTTATTAATTTATCATAAAGTCCAAATCCATCTAATATTGCACCTGATACTACAAAGGAGCTCATGACATGAGCAGGGGTTAGTTTAAATACATCTAAAAGGATTTGACCTATTACACAAATAGCTCCTCCGACAACGAATGCTAATAAATATTCCATTAGCTATTCACTCCTCCATCCGCTCTTTCGAAAACAACTCCATGTGCTATTGTTGGAATCGATTCTTTCTGTTGAATCATTGTTGGGCTTAGTAATGCACCCGTCGCTACAACAAAAACCCGCTTTAAATTTCCTGCATTAAGTTCGTTAAAGATATGTGAATATGTCACGACAGCGGAACAACCGCATCCACTACCACCAGCAAATACTTTTTGATCCGGGCGATAGACCATTAAGCCGCAATCATTATGCTTATCATGAACATCGTAGCCTTCTTCCTTCAGTAACTCTTTTACAATTGGACTGCCAACACCCGATAGATCTCCTGTTAAAAAAAGGTCATAATCATCTGGAGTTCTATTTAAATCTTTTAAATGCTGTGCAATGGTATCTGCTGCTGCAGGTGCCATTGCAGAACCCATGTCGAACGGATCCTTAATTCCTAAATCTGCTACTTTTCCAATTGTCGCAGAGGTAATTTTAATATTACTTACTTCTTTATTGATTAATACAGCACCTGATCCAGTTACAGTAAAGGTTGCAGTATCAGGCTTTTGCCCCCCGTATTCAGTTGGATAACGAAACTGTCTCTCTGCTGTGGCATTATGACTGCTTGTTGCAGCAATTACTTGACTAGCGAAACCTCCATCAACTAAAGCAGATCCCATTGCAACTGTTTCCATTGATGTTGAACAAGCACCAAACATACAAAGAAAAGGAAGACTGAGATGTCTTGCTACATAATTTGCCGTAACATTTTGATTCAGCAAATCTCCTGCTAAAAATAAATCAATATCATCTATCGTTTTATTTCCTTTTGTAAGACATTGTTCAACTGCCTGCTCCATTAACCTTCGTTCTGCTAGTTCCCAGTTATCTTCACCACAGTGAAGTTCTTTATGTTTTATATCAAAATACTGGCCAAGTGGTCCATCTGCTTCTTTTGGACCAACAGCTGTTCCACTTGAATGGACAAATAAAGGATTCTCAAATTTCCATGTCTGCTTTCCAGTTAGTTTCAATTTATTCACCCCACCTTAAAATGCTAGTCCATAAAAATAACGAATCATTCCGACGATATAGGCAGCCACAACACCAAAAACGATAACACTTCCCGCTAACTTAAACATATTGGTTGCAACTCCTAATACAACCCCTTCACTTCTATGCTCAATTGCTGCACTTGTCATTGAGTTAGCAAACCCAGTAACAGGTACAGCAGATCCTGCTCCAGCAAATTGCCCAAGCTTATCATAGATACCAAACCCTGTTAGTAAAGCAGATATTAAAATCAACGTGGCAACAGTCGGATTTCCTGCATCTTTTTCTGAAAAATGAAAAACATTCATATAAAAATTTTGAATTCCTTGGCCACATAAACAAATAAATCCACCTATTAGAAACGCCTTTAGGCAATTAATAAAATATGGTGGCTTTGGTTGATAATCTTTAATTTTATTTTTATAATCTTCTTTCATTTTCGCCATATTCAGACCTCCTTAATGATTCACAAAATACATCCAATGAAATAATGAACCGACAATCTTACCAAACACAATAGCCATTAACAAAACCAAAATCTTTTCACCAAGCCCGACTCTTTTAGCCAAAATAGGGAAAACATTTAATACTTCTGTCAGGGCTGCCGCCAACATTCCAATAAATATTCCACAAAAAAGACCAATTGGAATTAACCAAAGCTCTGATTGAAACAACAAACTATTTCTTAAACTAGCCCAACCTACCAAAACAGTGCCTAGTATAATTGCCCACTCATAGACATGGATAAACTGATATGTCTTTGTTAACTGTGTTAGTCTGGGAATAATCCCCAGAACAGCCAAAAATGCTACAAAACCTGAACCAACAACAAGTCCCCCGGATAATCCGATAATAATGAGAATGAGACTATTTATTATCATGATCATTTGTATTTATATTTTCTTTATTTTCATTCATCGCTACATATTGATCTAAATCAAGTTGATAATTAAATATTTCTACCTCTAAGGGACTTGGTTCTTCATTAATTCTCTTTTTAAATAAGTGATTGAAAAACAATATCATTCCTAATCCAAGACCCAGTGAATAAGGTATCTGCAGGATTAGCGGCTGGTCATTTTCTCTTCCTGTTACAATCTTGTATATACGTTGGTGGACAGCCTGCATGCTCACATCTTCGTGGAAATTCATAATCGCCAACCCGGCTCCAATAAAGAGTAAAAGCCATACGATACAAAATAATAAAGGTGATAGTTTCTTCTTTTTGTACATAATTTCAACAATGGTCTGGTTTGATCCCAAAGCCTGAATATCAATTTGCCGATCAAATTTCCTTATTTCCTTTAAGACATGCATAATATCGATAACAACCATATTTTTGTCCCTTAACTGGACTTTATGAATGACTATTTTCTTTAGTTTTTCTGTCAACTCCTTATCGCCTACGATGAGTGCAATTTTTTCAATAGTAATGACATCGTTAGGATGTACTTGAATTCGGTGACGAAGTCTGATATATACCGTCTTATCCATCAAGGTTCACTTCCTAATGATTGTGATGGTTGAAGCCTTTTCCTTTACATTACTCCTTGTAACAAGTAAAACATTTGATTGTATATGTAGTATGCATTGCCTTAATTTTAATCATGCAGTCCTGTAAGAAAGTCCAACAATTACCATTGAATTGAAAAGGAGAAAAAGCAGTTACGAAAGCAAAAAAAAAGGAAGAATACTCATTATCCTCCTAAAAATGAAAATGGAGTGATAATCAATTATTCTTCCTCTTTATATTTGATTCATCTTGTCTTTCATTTGCTGCAAGATCTTTTTCTCAAGTCTCGATACCTGCACTTGAGAGATTCCGAGCCGATCAGCTACCTCTGACTGTGTTTGATCTTTATAATATCGCAGGAACACAATGAGTCTCTCACGCTCATCTAAATCTCGAATGGCGTCCTTCAATACAATTTTATCAAACCATTTTGTTTCCGTATTGTCAGCAATTTGATCTAGTAATGTAATGGGATCTCCATCATTTTCATAAACAGTTTCATGGATAGATGAAGGTGCTCTTACAGCTTCCTGTGCAAGTACAACATCTTCAGGAGCAATATCTAGGTAGGAGGCTATTTCAGCAACTGTCGGTACTTTTCCCATTGTTTTAGATAATTCATCTCGTGCCCGTCTGATTTTATTTCCTAGTTCCTTTAGGGAACGGCTCACCTTTACTGTACCATCATCGCGTATAAAACGTTGAATTTCACCAATAATCATCGGTACAGCATACGTCGAAAATCTGACATCATAAGATAAATCAAATTTATCGACAGATTTTAGTAATCCGATACTGCCAATTTGAAATAAGTCATCAGGTTCATATCCACGATTTAAAAAACGCTGGACAACAGACCATACTAATCTCATGTTTTTTTGGATAATTAAATCCCGTGCTTCTTGGTCACCATCTTGACTACGACGAATTAATTCCTTAACCTCATGATCTTTTAACTGTGTATTCGATTGATCGTTCTTGACCTCCACATCCATAGCAAGTCTCCCTTTAATTGCATAAAGCTTTACTTTTCGATAAGTGTTTTACCAGTCTAACAGTTGTTCCATTTGATTCAGAGGACTCAACTGAAATTTCATCCATGAAATTCTCCATGATCGTAAACCCCATCCCGGATCTTTCGAGTTCAGGCTTTGTTGTATAAAGAGGCTGTCTTGCCTCTTCAACATCAACAATCCCCATCCCTTCGTCACGGATTGTTAATTGAACCATTCCATCCTCTAGCGTGACAGAAATATACACAATGCCATTTGGATCATTATCATATCCGTGGATGATGGCATTCGTAACTGCCTCCGACACCACCGTTTTGATCTCTGTTAATTCATCCATTGTCGGATCTAACTGAGTAATAAAAGCAGCTACTGTTACCCTTGCAAATGATTCATTTTGACTTAGCGCTGAAAATTGAAGGTTCATTTCGTTTTTCATGATGCCACCCCCAAAGTCTGGAGCGCTTTGTGCTCATTCTCTTCTAATCGAATAATCTTAAATAAACCTGACATATCAAATAATCGTTTGACTGCCGGAGAAATTGCACATACAACCATTTCTCCACCGGTTGCTTTAATTTGTTTATATCTTCCTAAGATAACACCCAATCCTGAACTATCCATAAACGATAGTTGTCCAAGATTTAATACAATATGCTGAATTTGATTTGCAGCTAATGTGTCTGTTACTTTTGTACGTAATTCCTCTGCTGCATGATGATCAAGTTCACCTGAGAGTCTTATACAAAGTACAGATTCTTTTACATCAAGTTCAATCGCTAGACTCAAGGTTTTTACCCCTCCTTAAATTCTGGATAAAGAGTCAATTCTTGATTGAACTTTGATTTTCCTGCTCGATGACAAAACTAGTGATATTTCGGCAACATTAGCCAGCCTTAGTAAAGTTGCCCATTACTCTTTTAAACATTGTCCACCAGCTTGCTTGGTCAATATCCCTTTCTGCAACAAGTTTGCTCTCTGCAATCAATTTTCCGTCTTTCTTTAATTGGAGAGTTCCAAGCTCATCTCCTTTTTTCACAGGAGCTTTAATATCATTTTTCATTAAGATTTCTTGTGTCACATCATCGACCTTTTCACCTTTTTTCGTTAAAACAGAAATAGGCTCTGACGTCATAAGATTTACTTCTTTTTCACTGCCTTTGCTAACTTTCATTTGTGATAACACATGATCTTTTTCAAATAAAGGATGTGTTTGATATTGACTAAACGCATAGTCAAGCATTTTTGTAACTTGTGCATTACGATCTTTAGGAGTATCCGCTCCAAATACTACTGCGATAACACGCATATTGTCTTTTTTAGCAGTTGCTGTTAAACAGTATTTCGCTTCATTTGTAAAGCCTGTTTTCACTCCATCTACTCCAGGATAAAACTTTACGAGTCGATTTGTGTTCACAAGCCAGAATTTTTTATCTGTTCCTTCACGTAAATAGTCTTCATATTTCCCAGTAAAGTTTGTGATTTTTTCATATTTTAATAATTCTTTCGCCATTAAAGCCATATCATGAGCTGAACTATAATGATCTGGTTCCGGTAGACCTGTTGGGTTTTTGAAATGTGTATTTTTTAAATCCAGTTCCTCTACTTTTTTATTCATCAAATTAACAAATTCTTCAGCAGATCCTGCGATTTTTTCAGCCATTGCAACGGAAGCATCATTACCTGAACCAATTGCAATTCCTTTTAGCATTTGCTCCACAGTCATTTCTTCTCCTGGCTCAAGAAAGATTTGTGATCCTCCCATTGAAGCAGCATATTCACTTGTACGGACCTTTTCATCCCATTTAATTTGTCCTTTATCTAGCGCTTCCATAATAAGAAGCATTGTCATTATTTTTGTCATACTTGCTGGAGGAAGTTTTTCATCACTGTTTTTATCATACAAAATGGTACCGGTATCCCGTTCAATTAAAACAGCAGACTTCGCTTTATCTGCAAGCTCGACAGTTGTTGATTCTTTAGCTAAAGCCATTGGTGTTACAGAAAGCAGCATTGTTATAAGCGTTAAACACGATATTACTCGTTTCATTTCATAAGCCCTCCATTCTTTATACTTTCCATTTTTTCCAGTAGGAGGGAAAATATACAAGGGTTGGAAGAAATTTTTGAAGCTGCTTACCTTTCAATACAATAAGTGGTATTACTCGTAGTTCCAGAGGAATTGAGATTTAGTGAAGAAAGTAATTTATATGAAGTCTTTCTTGATTTGAGGTTAGTAAACGTTCTGAATTTTTCATTGGTAATTGTAGGACCTATCAAATAATAGTAGTCTTTTAATGCTTGAACATGAGCGTCTTTTGAAGTCTTTTGACAGTGTGAGCACACCATTTGCCTTTTGCTCTTATCATAGATAGTTTTTTACAGTTATCACAGTAAACACCTGCTAAGATATCTTTTGGTTCCACATTAAATTCTTTTAAAATATTGGGGTTATTTGGTTTGTCCTGCTGATTAAATAACTTAGAAAGTTGAAGCAATTCTTTTTTAGAAAGCTTTTTATTAACATGGATTTGTTTATTTAGTTTCTCTATTTCAAAAACTAAATTTGAACTTTAATCACATTTAACCTTTTATTTTGCTCTCCACCTTCTTTTTTTATTATGCTATTTGGATTTGTTATTACAACAAACGATTCTATTGGGTGTTCAAGTTTGCATTGATCAACTAGCCATTGCTTTAGCTGGTATTCTTGAAGCTTTACTTGTCGAATTGGATCTTGAAAGCCCTCTTCTACTCCATTTAATTTAATACTCTAATAAGCTGGTTGTATTCCTGATCAAAATTGAGATTACCTGAAATATTCTTAGATTCGCTGATGAGTATATATCTGGAGGCTAATATAACTACATCCTTCTGAAAATAGTGCTTCTTTCCTTTTAACCTCAAATCATGAAAGATATAATAGTCTTCATTAAGAAAACTTAGGTGATACTCGAGGGATTTTTCTCCTTTGTATTCCTGCGATTCTTTTTATATACTCGTTTCAAATTCTTTCCCGATTAGGATGATTTTCTGACAACCTCCTTAATAAGGCTTCTAACTTATGAATTTTGATCGGTAGCTGTTTTTCTTTCATTATCAAGAGCTTTGCCCCCTTTTTCTTCTTTATTAATGGCTCTTTTCTAAAAGATTGTTGTTTTAAATAAGTACTTGAAAATACTAAATAGGTTGATTTGAGCGGAAGATGCGAGACTCCTGTGGGAGCTTGGGACAGGTTAGACCCCACAGACGCAAAGCGTTGAGGAGGCTCACCGCCCACCCCACGGAAAGCGAGCAGCCTAGAGCTTAAATCAACAACCTCTATACTTATTACAAAGCAACAATGTTTGCGAAAACAGCCTTATTAATTCAATAATTGTTTTTCTAAATCCTTTACTTTTAAAAAATCATAAAATATAAGTTTAAAACCAAGTTTTAATATAGTTAATTAACTTATTTTGTTGCTTGTTTTATCCTTTACTCTTTTTATTCCTTCTTTTCCTTGCTTCTATTTGGAGTTGGGTCGCGTCGTTTTCACTATTTGTTGCGTCAAATCGGCCTTTGTTTGCTTCACATCTTCTTTTCAATTGCAATTATCAACTAAAAAACCACAGCCCTCCGGCTGTGGTCTCCTACGATCTATTCAACAGTTGCATAAATTAATTTCGGTGCTTCTACCTTTTGTTCACTAATTGAAATACTTGCATAAAGCTTTTCTTTTACATCTTCTACATTTTCGCGATTACTATGGATTGTCACTAAGGATTCACCCTTTTTAACCGTATCGCCAATTTTTTTGTTTAAGACGAGTCCGACGGCCAAGTCAATTTGGGATTCTTTTGTTGCACGCCCTGCTCCTAGTAGCATGGCGGCTGTTCCAATTGAGTCAGCGATCATTTCAGATAGGTATCCATCTTGTTTTGCTTCCAGCTCAATTTTATATGTTGCTTGTGGTAACGTTTCAGGTTTATCTACAACCGATCCATCTCCACCCTGAGCCTCAAGGAACGTTTTCATCGCCGCTCTCGCTTTACCATTGTTCATAACTTGAATAAGCATAGATCTGGCTTCTTCTAAAGTCTGAGCTTTTTCAGCCAAGAGGACCATATAGCTTCCAAGTGATAAGCAAAGTTCTTCTAAGTCTTTTGGACCTTTGCCGCTTAATGTATCGATTGCTTCTTTTACTTCTAACGCATTGCCGATTGCAAACCCGAGAGGTTGACTCATATCAGAGATAATGGCCATCGTTCTGCGGCCAACTAAGTTTCCGATATCAACCATTGCCTTTGCTAATTCTTTTGAGTCATCAAGATCTTTCATAAAAGCACCTGCACCTGTCTTGACGTCAAGAACAATAGCATCTGCTCCTGCGGCAATTTTTTTACTCATAATGGAGCTTGCTATAAGTGGGATACTGTTTACTGTAGCGGTTACATCACGTAACGCATATAAGCTTTTATCCGCAGGAGTCAGATTTCCGCTTTGACCAATGACAGCAATTTTATTTTTGTTCACTAATTCAATAAATTGCTTGTTTTCGATCTCAACATGAAAGCCTGGTACTGATTCAAGCTTATCAATTGTTCCACCGGTATGTCCAAGTCCTCTTCCTGACATTTTTGCTACCGGTACACCTACTGCTGCTACCAACGGACCTAGTACTAGGGTAGTTGTATCACCCACACCGCCTGTACTATGTTTATCAACTTTAATTCCTTCTACTTCACTTAAATCAATGGTATCTCCGGAATGTACCATCGCCATTGTAAGTTCAGCCCGTTCATGATCTGTCATTCCTTGAAAATAGACCGCCATTGTAAAAGCACTCATTTGGTAATCAGGTATGTCTCCTGAGGTGTAGCCTTTTATAATATGATGGATTTCTTCCTTTGTTAGTTCTTTTCCATCACGTTTTTTTTCAATTAGATCAACCATTCTCATTGCATATCACCTTTTTATTCAGATTAGGAGTTGATTTTTTCTACAATGCTCTTCACCAAGTTCAAAAAGTTAACACGGACTTTCTCTGTTGTTTCTATTACTTCATCATGTGATAGAGGCTGATCGAGAATTCCTGCAGCCATGTTAGAAATACATGAAATACCTAATACTTTTAGTCCGGCATGTCTTGCTATAATTACTTCTGGAACTGTAGACATACCGACTGCGTCACCGCCAATAATTCGGAGAGCACGTACTTCAGCCGGAGTTTCATAGGATGGGCCTGTATTTCCAACATAGACTCCTTCCTGCAACTTAATATTTAACTCACTTGCGACACTTTTGGCTAATTCTCTTAATGTACGATCATAACTCTCAGACATATCCGGGAATCGGGCACCAAATTCTGAAACATTAGGACCAATCAATGGGTTTGTGCCCATATTATTAATGTGATCACTTATTAGCATTAGATCGCCTGCTTCAAATGTTTTATTGATTCCACCTGCAGCATTTGTCACGATTAATGTATCAACACCTAGTTCCTTCATAACACGAACCGGTGCAGTTACTTTTTCTAAGCTATAGCCTTCATAGAAGTGAAATCTTCCTTGCATGGCTACTACTTTTACACCTTTTAACTGGCCAAAAACGAGCTGGCCTGCATGTCCTTCAACAGTTGACACAGGAAAATTAGGGATCTCGTTATATGGAATTTTTACAGGGCTTTCAATTTCATCCGCCAACACACCTAAACCCGAGCCCAAAATTAAACCAATGCTTGGCGTATCTTTATATTTTTCTTTTAAATAGCTAGCTGCTTCTCTAATTTTTTCGATATTCACTTTGTATCTCCTCCTATGTCAACTCAGACAGAAAGCTTTTACCATATACAGGTAGTTTCACTTTAAAATTATCGGCAATCGTTGCCCCTACATCAGCAAACGTTTCTCTTAACGGAAGCTCTTTTCCTTCGGTAAAACTTGGACTATAGACTAACAATGGTACATATTCTCTTGTATGGTCAGTACCATGGTGCACCGGGTCATTTCCATGATCAGCCGTAATAATTAGCAGATCGTCTTTTCTTAATTTATTTAATACTTCTGATAGCCTTTCATCATATTCTTCAAGAGCTTTACCATATCCTTTTGGATCCCTTCTATGGCCAAAAAGGGCATCAAAATCAACTAAGTTCAAGAAACTCAATCCAGTAAATTCCATATCTAACGTTTCATTTAACTTATCCATACCATCCATATTAGATTTTGTACGTAAGGATTGGGTAATTCCTTCTCCATCATAAATATCAGCAATCTTCCCAATTGAAATCACATCTAATTTACTGTCTTTTAGTTCATTCATGACAGTTCGATCAAAAGGTTTTAGAGCATAATCATGTCGGTTTGCTGTACGAGTAAATTCACCTGGATTTCCAAGGAATGGTCTTGCAATAATTCGTCCAACCATATATTTATCATTCATCGTCATCTCTCTGGCCATTTCGCAGATTTTATATAATTCATCAAGAGGGACTATTTCTTCATGTGCCGCGATCTGTAGAACGGAGTCTGCTGAAGTATAAACAATGAGACTACCAGTCTTCATATGTTCTTCACCTAGTTCATCTAAGATTTCAGTTCCAGAAGCAGGCTTGTTACCAATAATTTTTCTTCCGGACTTTTCCTCTAACTCTTTTATTAAATCATCTGGAAATCCTTCCGGGAATACTTGAAATGGCTGCTCTATATTTAGACCCATTATTTCCCAGTGTCCTGTCATGGTATCTTTACCATTTGATGCTTCTTGCATTTTTGTGTAAAAAGCAAGTGGATGAGTTTGCTTTGGTATTCCTTTAATTTCGCGAATATGACTTAAACCTAATTTTGCCATATTCGGCATGTGTAATCCGCCCATATGTTCAGCAATATGTCCTATTGTATCAGCACCTAAATCGTTGAACTTTTCTGCATCAGGTGCTTCACCAATTCCTACAGAGTCTAATACGATTAAAAATACTCGCTTATATGTATAATTCTCCATACCATTAATGTCCTCCTTTACTTCATACCATATTATACTTTTCCATTTATCATAACATTCCATTCTATAAGAGGGACTTGTCAGAAGTCTGACAACTACTTCATTTCCATTATATACTTTATTAGAGTATATTGACAACTTAACTCCTCTATCATTCTCTTAATGTTAGAAAACATGGCTTACCGCCAAGTCCTAATGGCGAAAGCCCTAGTTTTTCTAATCTATTCATCAATAAAATCTTATACTCTGTATAGTAAAATAAAAGCACCTCCTTCCTGGAGATGCTTTAAGCACGAGGATGAAATTGATTATAAACATCCTTAAGTCTTGATTTTGTTACATGTGTGTATATTTGAGTGGTAGATATATCAGAATGTCCAAGCATCTCTTGAACTGCTCGTAAGTCTGCACCATTTTCAAGTAAATGTGTGGCAAATGAGTGTCTTAGAGTATGAGGAGTTATTTCATTTTTTATGTTGGCCTCAAGGGCAATTTTCTTTAAATTTTTCCAAAAACCCTGCCTTGTTATTCTCTTGCCATGATGGTTGATAAATAAGGCTTCTGTTGGTTCCTTTTTATTCATTAGCTTTGAGCGGCCACCTTCAACATAATTCATCATCGCGTCTGTCGCGGTTCTACCTATAGGAACAATTCTTTCCTTGTTACCTTTTCCGTAGCAACGAATAAAGCCCATTGTCAGGTGAGCATCTGTTAAATTCAGATTAATCATCTCACTTACACGAATGCCTGTTGCATACAGGAGCTCTAACATGGCTTTATCCCTTAAACCAAAAGGAGTGATTGGTTTTGGAGTTTCAAGGAGCTGTTCTACCTCCTGAAGCGAAAGAATTTTAGGTAAATTTCTTTCTAGTTGCGGTGATTCAATTAAAACGGATGGATCTTGGTCTGCCTGCTTTTCCCTCAACAAAAATTGGTGAAAGTTACGAATAGATGCTGTGTGCCTGGCAATCGTTTTGCTCGATTTCCCGGATTCTTTTAAAAATTTTAAAAATTGAATGATATGAAGACGGGATACATCATTAAAAGAAACAATCTTTTGGACTTCATTTAAATGCTTTTGATAACTTTTTAAATCTCGCTCATAGGAAACAATTGTGTTGTTTGATAATCCTCTTTCTACGATTAGGTAATGGATAAAATCTTTTATTTGATCCTTCAAATTTGTCTACTCCCCGTTATCAATAAAGAAAATCAACCTGTTTAACCAGCTTTCTTCCTCATTCTTAATCATTTTCGTTACCTTCATTGCTGCACCTTCCGGTTGATCATAACGATGCATTTGTTGGTATTCTAAGTTCACCCAAATAATAGCATAATAGAACAAAATCGTAAATCCAGTAAAAAGGACAAAAACTTTGATCATATCCTTTACGGTTTTTAGCCACCTAATCATAGCTACCTCCAATAATCTTTTCTACTTTTTTATGTGATTATTAGAAGATATGCCAAAAAGGACAAACTTTATACATGCTTTTTCAGAAAATAAAAAGCCTAACAATTTGTTAGACTTTTCGGATTTATTCTTCTTTGTTCTCGCCTTTTTCCTGACATTTCACACAAATTCCATGAAAAGTTAAGCGATGATCTTTTATTTTGAATTTCCAATCGCGTTCGACTATTTCCTCTACATCTTCAAGAAGATCTTCTTCAATTTCTGCTACTGATCCACATTCTATACAAACTAAATGATGATGAAAGTGTGCTGCGCCTTCTTTTCGAAGGTCGTATCTGGAAACACCGTCACCAAAGTTAATTTTATCGACTACTTTTAATTCAGTTAATAATTCCAATGTACGGTAAACAGTGGCTAAACCTATTTCAGGTGCCTTTTCTTTAACGAGAAGGTAGACATCCTCTGCACTTAAATGATCTTCTTCGTTTTCAAGTAATACCCGAACAGTTGCTTCACGCTGTGGTGTTAGCTTATAGCTTGCCGTATGCAACTGCTTTTTAATCCGATCAATGCGGTTTTCCATAACACTTTTCCTCCCTCGCCGCGTTCCAAAACTATTATATATCATAGGTGAGGAAAGTGTCCAACTAAAATAATTTTAATGTAATAAAAATAGATATTTTTATTTAATAATAATTATTATTTACTGACGAATTCTACAATATTTTTCATTAAAAATGGCGATGCATATGCCTCAAAACCTGATGCAAGTACAGCTATTACTCCTATAAAGACAAAAACGGACGCATATCGCATAAAAAGTGTCAATGGAGCCTCTAATGTACTTGATTTCTTCACAAAGAGCTGCCTAATAATTTTTAATGAAAAGGATATTGCTACAGAACACATAATGATAAAGGCTGGAATTAGTAAGATATTTTGTGGTAAAACCGTAACAAACGATAGCAGAAAACCTTTTAAGCCTAACTGATTAACTAAAAATCCAACTGTAAATCCTACTACCATACCTTTTATAAAAAGCATAACAAGAATCACAGGTAATCCAATTATTGAAATTCCAAGGATCCACATTAAACCTAGATATTTTAAATTATGAAAGAAGCTTTGATGAAACATATCGGCTGCACTTGCAACTTTTCCTTCTGCTACTTGTCCAAAAAATCGATTTAAATAATAGTATAAATCCTCTTTTTGACTTAAATTCATGCTGTTGACAATAATAGCTCCAAAGATGACTCCCATTAAAAATAAAACAAATACAAACAAATATATCGAAGAATACTCCTTAATATGCTGCTTTATCATTGCACTAACTGGCAGTTGTTGTCTTCGCATAATTATTTCCTCCCGTCCTTCACTTACTAGAGTATATGAGAGGAAACGTAATCTATGACTTAAAAAATGCTTTCTTTTGGTTGATAGATTTTAGTAAGAAATTGGAGGAGAGACAGGCAGATTCAATCTATTATATTCGATTTTGTTTGCTTCTCCCCCCTCTATTGCTTGTTTACATTCCAGTTACTTTTCCGTACGTTCCGCCGCCTCCTGAGGTAACCTGCAATCGGCCTTCCCGAGCTGCCACAATATAATTTGCCACTTTTTCTGTTACAACGTTCTGAAGCTCGTGTTTTGGTACTTCATGCAAAATATTCATTTCAGTCCCAAAAAGATCCTTTAATTTATCGAGGGTTTTAGGTCCGATTCCCGGAATGAATTGTAGTGGAACCTGATGGATATATGGAGGACGATCACATTTGTTTTCACCATCACTTGCTAACTCCTGTAATCGATTGAACACTCCTTTTGTAAACCTTATGCTTCCGCAATTCGAACATCTCGTTTGATGTTTCTCCGGCTTTTCACCACATTTTTCACAGGTAGTATCATAGTATTTTCCGAGGTATGGATTCAACCCGTAATTGGCTTCAATTTTGCAACCATTTTCCTTTTTCAATACCTTTTTCAGCTCCAGGAAACTCGGTTCTTTCATTGTAAGTTTCTGATATTCCCTCCCAATCTTAGGTAAAGAATGTGCATCTGAATTTGTTATATATGTATACTTATGTAATTCAGTGATTTGATCAGCCATTTTCGTATCTGAGCTTAAACCTAACTCAACCGCATCAATTAAACCTGCTTCAAAAACTTCAGTTAAGGAACTTACCACACCGCTTCCATATAAACTCTTATGTGGAGTGAAAATATGTGCCGGAATAAATAGCCCATCTCTCTGTTTCACAAAACGTTGTAGAGTTTTCCCATCCTCATAAATCCGCTGAGAGCTAAGTGTAATGTTTGTAAGCCGGGAGGAAAGCCACGATGATAATTCCTTCATTTTTTGAAGAGTCGGCATAAAAACCAACACATGAATTGGGCCTTTACACGTTTTATCGTATATTTCAAGCTCACTACCTAAAATAAGCGTGGTATTTTGATACCGAATTCCTCCATCTTTTAGTTCTATACACTCACCGGAATCGATAAGATGTTGAAGTGTGACAATGATTTCGGGCACATGACAATCAATAATACCTACCATATCGATCCCTTTGTGTTCACTCGCCTCTATCAAAATGTTCTCTAAGGTTAGGTTTCTAGAAGCAGTAATTTTCACTGGCTTCCCGGAGCTTGTTTGTCCTATATGAATATGTAAGTCAGCAAAATAACTGTTCATTTATGTAACATCCCTTTTTTAGTCTACTCCTTTTTTAAAGCTTCCTTTAATAGTAAGTATTGTACTGCATATGCTGTTTTTGCATCATAAATTTTATTGTTTTTAATCATTTCTTGTGCTTCCTCTATTGTTACCTCCAATACCTCAACAAATTCATCTTCATCTAATTCTGCAGCCTCAGTCATTTTCTCTAAATTCTCAGTAATAAATAAATGAACTAATTCATCTGCAAAGCCGGGTGACGTATAAAAAGAAATAAGTGGCTTTAAATCCGCGCAAGTATAGCCTGTTTCTTCTTCCAGTTCCCGTTTAGCTGTTATGATTGGCTTCTCACCCTTTTCAAGCTTTCCGGCAGGTATTTCTACAATCGTTCTCTCTAATGGTTTTCTGTATTGCTCGACCATTAGGATTTTATTTTCAGGGGTTATCGCAATTACAGCCACTGCTCCTGGGTGCTTTACAATTTCTCTCGTACTCGTATTTCCATTCGGAAGCTTAACATCCTCTAAATATAAATCAATAATTCTCCCTTTAAAAATTTCTTTTGAAGCTAGTGTAGTTTCTTTTAAATGATCCATTTTCTCACTCCTGTTCTATAAACTTTCGTATCTTCATACATTCTATCATATCTTAATGGAAGGGAATGGATCCTTGCATGAAAATCTATCGATTGGATAAAGGGATAATTCTAGTTGGAAAAGCGTGGGAAATTCGTACAAAATTAAAAGAATATAGCCATTTGCACGGAACTGTCTATGAATGGATTAACGATGAAAACAAGCCAACTTTGAAAAGCACTTCACCTTTCCACCTTAAAAAGCATAAGTAAGCATGCCTTAAATACCTATCAAATACCAAACAGTTGACCTTTGGTACGCTTTATACTACTCTCGATGATAAGAATACTCAAATTTAAGGAGTGGTATTTTTGCAAAAAAGACAACTCGGACATTCAGATTTATTTGTTAGTGAAGTCGGACTTGGCTGCATGTCACTTGGTACGGAAGAACAGCATGCACATTCACTAATTGACCAAGCGATTGACTTGGGTATTAACTATTTCGATACAGCAGATTTATATGATGCAGGTGTGAACGAGGAGCTAGTTGGTAAAGCCATTAAAAATCGTAGGCATGACATCATTTTAGCAACAAAAGTTGGTAACCGTTGGAAAGAGGATCGATCCGGATGGACGTGGGATCCTTCAAAAGCCTATATTAAACAAGCAGTCAAAAGCAGTCTGCACCGTCTTCAAACAGACTATATCGATCTGTATCAACTACATGGCGGGATGATTGAAGATCATATTGATGAAACAATCGAAGCCTTTGAGGAATTAAAACAAGAAGGTGTCATTCGTTACTATGGTATTTCTTCTATTCGTCCGAATGTCATTAAAGAATACTTAAAAAAGTCCAATATTGTTTCTATCATGATGCAATATAGCCTGTTAGACCGCAGACCAGAGGAATGGTTTTCGCTCTTAAAAGAACATAATGTCAGTGTGATTGCACGCGGTCCTCTGGCAAAAGGTCTTCTAACCGAAAAGCCCCTTGAAGAAAAACTGAAATCAGAAAGTTACTTATCCTATTCAAAAGAAGAACTTATACAGGTTTTATCTAAACTCGAGGCTGTGGATCCAACCCATTCAATGACCGGGTTAGCCCTGCAATATTGCTTATTTGATGAGGTAGTAGGCGCAGTTATCCCCGGGGCTAGTAAGGTACAACAATTAATAGAAAATGTGAATGCCGGATCTGCAGAAAGACTATCTCCTCAAGTTTATCATCAGCTTCAAGATCTTACTAAATGTGAAAAATATGAGCAACATCGCTAGAATTTATTTATATTAAAAGCGGAGCAATATGCTCCGCTTTATTATGGTCTATTTAAAATCCTTCCAAGTTAAAGAACTTTCATTTAAGAGCTCTTCAAAGCTTTTATTTTTTTCTCGTTGTTTTCTCTCTGCTATTCTTTGCTGTTCAAGAGCCGCCTTTTTCTCTTCTTGCTCCTTTGATAAATTCTTTTTAACAGACTTTAGCTGCTCTAATAAATCACTGTTTAAGTGATCTGATAATGAGACTGCTTGATTGTCCTTGCTTTTCTTTGATCTTTTCATCTTAGTTGCCTCCTCTTACCGACTGCCTTTATCAAATTATAGTAAATATATTCATGGGGATTCAAGTATATTTTCTTGTGTTCGTCATTTGTATAATTTTTGATGCAATATGACATTTTAAGATGGAGAAAGGAGAGATTTTAATGGTAAAACAGCGTGGACAAAAAGGGAAGCCGAATGCTGACACAACCAATAATAAAATGGCAGCTGAGGAGATGGAAAAAGCGATTCACCCAACAAAAAGACAAAATTCTCCTCAATAATTAAGAAGACAGGCAACCTTGCTTGTCTTTTCTTATTCTATTCCTGTCAGTAAAATCGTGCTTTTAGTTATGATGCTACTTGGATATAGCCTCATCGTTCATGTACAATAAAGATAATGCTCATTCAAGGAGGTAGCCAAGTGAAAAAAGCTTTTATTCCACTCCTTATTCTTCTATCCTACATATTGATTGTCGGCTTTTTCTTCACAAATAAACTGATGTTTATCAAAAAGAAGGACAATAAGGACATTATTGATCGTGATAGTAAGTTTGGACTTTTTAACCAACAAGATTATGACTCTCTTGATAGAAGAGATTTCTCGATTGAATCTCAATTTGGTTATTCAATTAAAGGTTCTGTTTTTGAGCCCCATGTTACGAACAAATATATGATTATTTGTCATGGTGTTACCGTAAATCGGCTAAATTCTGTCAAATACATGAATTTATTCCTTCAAAAAGGTTGGAATGTTCTCATTTATGACCATCGCAGACATGGTGAAAGCGGCGGAAAAACAACCAGCTACGGCCATTATGAAAAATTTGATCTTCAATCAGTTGTTGATTGGTTAAAAAAAGAGGTTGGAGACAACATTTTTTTAGGTGTTCACGGTGAATCCATGGGGGCTGTTACAACACTTCTTTATGCCGGAATGGTTGAAGACGGTGCAGACTTCTACATCGCAGACTGCCCTTTTTCCGAACTCGAGGCGCAACTATTGTATCGACTTAAGGTTGAATTTAACATACCTAGTGTTTTAGTTATGCCAATTGCAAAGCCGTTTGTTCAGCTTCGCGATCGTTACTCCATTAAAGGAGTCTCACCCCTACAAGCTGTTCCAAACATCAAAAGCCCTATCCTTTTTATACACAGTAAAGATGATGATTACATACCTTCAGACATGTCAAAATTACTTTATGAGAAAAAGAAAGGTGCCAAGAAACTATTTATAGCTGAAAAAGGCTCTCACGCTATGTCATATGCAGAAAACCGTGAGGAATACTCTAAGGTCATTGATGAATTTTTTGCAGATATAGGCGTAACAGAAGAAAACAGAGGATGACTCAAAAGTATTATTACTCTTGAGCCGTCCTCTGTTTAACCTAAAACATCCGAAATATTTTCCATGTTTTTTTCCATCCAATGAATAGCTTCATCAATTGTCGGAAATTCTTGTGCTTCAAATGACATTTCATCTTGAAGCAACCATACATCCTTTGTTTCATCATGAACTCCGCCTATTGACCAATGGAGAAGACTGTACGGGTGGTTTTCATGTAAAAATGACACCCATGTTTTGTTTAATGCTACATTTTTTATCGCCTTTAATCGATCCTTCATTTATTCAATCCCTCACTTTACAAGTAAACTCATCCGTGGATTTAGAATTTGTGAAGGACTTTTTAACATGAAGCTGTTGGCTGTTTCATTATAAGAAATGGTTAGTTGTTCATCTAAAAAGACCATTTTGTTTTTTTCTACTAATAGAGGTACGAGATTTGTATCAAGTTTTACATCTCCATGGTCCTCTTTCTCCACTAGCCACATCGCTGTTACCCCGCTCATTACACATCCGCAACCATCTGTATCGTATTTTAATTTTAATAACCTGTCTTTATTGTCATGTAATTTTGGTGTTAACTGTTCTATCGCTTCTTTTGAGAATGTTACTTGCATGATAAAAACTCCTCACTGCATCTTTTGAGCTTAGTGTACCATATGGAGTTTTTTTCTGCATGTTATTAGGTTATAATCATTCAATTTTATTCTCTCTTTGTGTTTGCATCAATTTTTATACTTTTGTATTTATCAATACTGTATAACGTTTGGACATTTACAGTAACATCGGAAAGGTATATGTTTTTTTGTTCTTCTTTATATTTTCTCCAATCTTTCAAGTGATATCGATATGCATGATCCTCTAGTTGAAAAATATCTGCGCCTAACTTTTTAGCTGTTTTATACGTTTTTTCTACTTCTTCTTTAATAAGGTTTTCGATTTCTTTCTTTATATTATTTTGGGTAACATGTTGGTCGACACTTTCTTTTATTAATGCCGTTAAATCGACCTCAATATTGTAACTTCCTTTTACCTTTTCTGGTATCAGCTTCAAATTGGGTTCCAGCAATTCCACAGCTAGAATCTTCCCCTTTTCCGGCTCAAACTCAGTAATAGATCTTTCTGAGTTGTTGTTCGTCCAAATAAATCCTGTTAATTCTTGTATTGAAAGCCATCCCTTATATGTTTTGTCCTTGAAAAGATGTGCACCATCGATTACTGCTGCTGGTTCTTTTGTCTTTTCCTTCATCATTAGATCTTTATTTATTTTAATTGAAGGAACAATCGTTGTTTTCGTTTTTTCGTTTAATTGCATAACAAATTCTCTTAGTGAGATAGCTTGAACGGTTGCACTTTGTTTACTGCCTTCATCCGGCTGGTTTAGCCTTGAATATGAAAAAGGAAAATCAAAAATGATCGAGGACGTAAAAACATCCTCAAGTTTTTCCTTTGTTATATAACTCCAGGCTGTTAAACGAACGGTAAAGCTCGAAGTAAATGTATTAAAAGCCTCTTCAAGTTGCTTTGTCGAGGCAATCATGTTCTCTCCAAACAAGACCAAATTTAATTGTTCAAAATTCACTCTCATTTGAATTGTATTAAATATATCATTTAATGCTGTTTCTATTGTTCTACCTTTCCCCTTTGCCATCCAGACTGGAACCGGTTCTGCACTTTTTTGCTGATCTGTTTTAGCTACATTACTAAAATCTAAGAACTGTAAGATTATATGATATTCACCTTCTACATAGTCAACCCCCATCCCTACTGCATAGGCTTGATTATGTATTTCCTTTACATTATGACAACTTGTTAATACCGCTAACAAACTAACCAAAAATAATGCTCTTATCTTCTTCATTGCCTGTCACCTTGTCTGGTCGAATCATTTGTGTCCAATTCCGGGGCCCGCTTATCCTTTATTACCTCTGGAAGTTTCAGAAAGATTGAAAATAAGTCTTTCCATGTGAGATCTTGATAATAGGATAAATACGGGTAGCCGAAAGATCTGATTGTTGACAAATACATGATAATCGAGATAAAACCAATAATAAATCCGAATATACCTGCAAAAAAACTTAACACCACAATATATAAACGAACAACAAAAAGATTTCCAGATAACGATTGATTGACTAAAGTAAAACCTGAAATCGCCGTCACTCCTATTACAACGAGCATTGTCGGAGAAGTAATACCTCCTCGAATGGCCGCATCCCCTATAATTAACCCTCCCAAAACAGCCACTGTTTGCCCTACTCCCTTAGGAAGGCGGGCACCTGCTTCTTTAAATAACTCAAACATCACAAGCATAAGGATAACTTCAATAAATGATGTAAAGGGTAATCCTATTCTTGAAACCGATATGGTTGCCAATAGTGGTAATGGCAGTTGACCTACATTATGTGTGGTTAACGCTGTAAATAATCCGGGTAAAAAGACTGTAATAAACAAGCCTATTACGCGGAGCAATCTTTCCACAGATGCAAAGATAAAGCTTGTATGCTGATCTTCAGATGTTTTTATTAAAAAGGCCAGATTTGCAGGTGCAATTAAGGCTGTTGGGGCTCCATCTACTAATAGAGAAAACCTTCCTTGATTTAGCGAATCTACCACAAAATCAGATCTTCCTGTGTGATTTACCAAAGGGAACAGAGAGAAAACTTGTTTATCAACAATTAACTCTTCCATTTGTGAACTGCCTGTTAAAACATCAGTTTCAATTTTGTTTAACTTCTCTTTAATATTCTTTAATAGCTCTACATTTATTATGTCTTTTATATAGAGAAGCGCTACCTTTGTTTGTGACCGCGTGCCAACAATGTATTCTTCTACAATAAAAGAAGAGGTTTTTAACCGTTTCCTTACTAGTCCAAGATTTACATTAATTTCTTCAACAAATCCATCTTTTGGTCCTCTGACTGAAACCTCTGTTACTGATTCATCAGGCGACCTTGTTGGTACTTTGCTTATATCATAAAAATAAATCAGATCAATTTCGTTTGTTGTCATCATAAGCTTTCCCGAAAAAATAGAATTGCTCAGATCTTCACTTGTTATATCTTTTTTATCTTTTTTTGTACCTGAATCAAACTGCTTATGTTTTCTAAAGTTTCCTCTATAAAACACTGATTTACCTTTGGCAAAACAACTTCATCTAGAAATACAGAGTCAATTAATGGTCCACAGTATACTAATAGAAACGTTTCTTTACTGTCACCTTTTTCCATTGTTTTAATGGTGATATCAGAGGATGAAGAAAATAACTGCTTCATTCCTGCCATTGTATACTCAATGAATGAGTGTTGAAGCACTTTTTCCAACTATCCTACCTCCTCAATCTTCTTTTTTCGATTTTTAATATGCAAGTAGACAAATATGATTGTTATTTGAATAACTAATACTCCTAATGCAATCGGCATAAAATAAACGTAAAGAAGTTCATAAAATGTATTCTGATCAACTCGATATAAACAAAATATAACAAGACAAAGATACCAGATAATGACGGAATATTTCCCTTTTTCTTTCCTAACTAACAGTTGATTAGCTAACAAAATGTATAAGCTGGTTCTAAGTACTCCCCCTGAAAGCCATTGATATATAGCAAAAAAATCCACATGTGAAAAATAATTACCTATTGTTAGAATTCTCCACTGTTCAAATGCCGGATACCTAAATTCAGAGGCTTGCAATGGACCGAATTCTGCTATTGCCCCAATCGTTGGTCCGAGCATTAGTCCTATTATAATGCCCCCTACTATGAATAGTTTTCCAATCCCGATTTTGTGTTTATGTATAGAAGGTATAACCAAAAGAATAAACAATTCCACTATAGGAAGTAATGTATATATTAAACCTTGAAATACGGGGGACCACCCATGCTCAATAAGTGGTAATAATTGTTCATAATCTTTTTTCTTTACATTAACGGTCATAACAAAGAAGCCTAATGCCGAAACAAGCGGCAATAAAATCCCACTTAATATCGCCAAAGACTTAACTCCTGACCTTGTCCCAATAAAGCATAAAAACAAAAATGCAACAACGATTATGCCGTAATTGATATCCGGAATGTATGATATATGACTCCACATGACAATATCTTTTGTCGTTATATACGCTGATAGGAATAGGTACACAATAAGGGGACTAACAAGGAGATAGTATTTTACCGGTGATAGTGTTCTCTTCCATTCCGTCACACTCATTTTTTCCATTAATTTTAATAACTTGCTTAATCCGAACAGCCAGATGACTGTTGGTACAACCGTAATGATGATTGTCAGCCAAGCATCTCGCCCGGTAACAGATAATAAAGCAGGGATGGTTTGGACATGTGCAAATAAACCTATTGTCAGCATCAGCATAAAAACTAATAACGGAAATTTTATTGGTCCCAATTTCTTCCTCACCCACTTTCATCGTTATTATTTGTACTGGTTTTTTTTCTATACTATGAAGTTGTTATTACAATGGGGAACTGTGTGTTTTAAATGAGGAAACGTCTTTGAAAAGTAATATGTTAGGTGAGAAAATGAGTCAGAGGATGATCATAAGGATTCATCCTCTTATTTTTGTTTAACATCAATGATGTCGTGAAGAGGTAATGTAAGTTGATTTCCTGATTGTTCATCAACAATTCGTAATATATGCCGAATGGAGTCTATATAGTGCACATACCCTAAGCATGTATGAAAGAAATGATCTTTATAATAAGTAAAAACAAGCTCCATATGCTCCTCCATCGCCATACAAATTGTTTCATTAAACTGCTCTAACTGTTGTTCATCAAGCTCCGGCTTTTCTTGATACGTATCTTCTTCAGACCAGTCTCTTAGCAATTTAACATGTTCGGGAAGCATCATCGATGTCCATTTGATATTCCCTCTATCTCGTATCATGATTTTCACCCTGCCTTCACTACTATTATTCATTAAATTCTTTTGGATAGCCTAATTGAACCAATGTATTTGCCATCTCTTGATATCCCAAACTATTTGGATGAATACGATCTCCAGATAGAAGCTCTTCTTGCCTATCTTTAAATACTGTATAAATATCAACAACTCTAATTGTTTTTTTGTTATCAAAGCTGCTTAACTGTTGATTAAACAATCGAACCCACTTATCTGCCAATGTGATTTGTGGTAACGGATTGTATAGATTCAGTAAATACACGATAAATGGTACACCACAATCTTTTTTCAGTTCATGAATTGTCTCCATTATTTTCATCATATTGCTGTGACACTCTTTGACTGATTGTGCAATTTCTGTTTGATCACGTGATTCAATAAAGTCTTTACTTGCCTGGATAAGATCATTTCCACCGGCAGTGATGGTGATGATATTGGCACGATTTATTTTGTCATGCAGTGGTTCACTGCTTACAATATCCAGTACACCACCACTTTCAATTCCCGATTTTGCAAAGATATTCGTTATCACACGTCTATCTAGAGTTTTTTCAGTTAATCTCGCATAGCGCCCGACAAATCCGGGTGTTAAAAATGATGCTCCAACTCCGACTGTCAAGGAATCACCTAAAGCCACATATGATAAACACGATTGATTCATTTCCACCTGATATCCTCCTTCAAAAGCGAATACATTTTTATACAATATTCGAAGGAGAGACAAACGCAGCTTTTCCTTTGGTGAAATAGGCGGAAGCCATATCTATTGGTTTCTACCTACGCTTTATGGCCTCCAACAAGCTTCGCGCGATGCTTCGCTGTTCCAGCCGGAGTATACGATACAGCACGTAAGATAGCATCTGAGCCATACTTATGCCGAATTGAATCTATAACATACCCCAGTGTTCGCTGATTTGCACGGTTTGGCCGGAACAAATCAAGCTGCATTTCACAGTCATTCTCAATGTTTGAAAGTGCAATTGAAATTTTTCTCACCGTTTTGTTTGCATAAAATTTTTCAAACAATTGCAGACATGTTTCATAAATATCCATGGTGATATTGGTCGGCTCATCAATTGTTTTAGAACGGTAAAATCCTCCGCCAAACTCATCGCGGCTATATCCAATTCCAAGACTGATTGTTCGGCCTGCCTTTCGATGCTGACGTGCTCTGCGGGCAACCTCTTCGCTGATCTCTAATATGACATGCTTTACTTCTTCCGGATCCGGGTAATCACGAAGTAAAATTTGGCTTTTTCCAAAGCTGATTTGCCCTTGCATGATCGGGGCTCCAATTTCAGATAAATCCACGCCCCACGCATGATAGTAAAGCTGGTTTCCCATCACCCCAAACTTTTTTTCAAGCAGCTCAAGAGGATAATTTGCAAGCTGGCCCACATTAGAAATTCCCATTCGGTTTAGTGTTTTTTGTACTCTTGAGCCGATTCCCCACATTTCGCTTAATGGCTCGAGCTTCCAAAGCTTCTTTTTCACATCATCGTATGTCCATTCTGCCACACCTTTCTTTTTCGCTTCAGTATCTAGACAAACTTTAGCTAACAGCATGTTAGGACCGATACCAATTGCACTTGGAAGGCCAAATTCACGCTCCATGTCATCACGAATTTTTTTCGCAATTGTCTGTGCATCCCCCCAAATATGTTCCACACCGTCTACTTCAATAAAGCTTTCATCCACACTATAAGTATGAATAGCATCCTTTGGCACATAGCGGTGAAACAACTTTGTTAATTCTGTTGAGATCCTGATATACATCCCCATTTTCGGGTCCACAATGGTGATACGGGGGTCATTTGGTACTTCAAAACGTCTTGAGCCTGTTTTAATGCCAAATTCCTTTTTTAGTCGTGGGGAAGCTGCCAAGACGATGCTTCCCTGCCGATCCGTATCACCTACAACAGCTAAATAGCAAGTTAATGGATCTAATCCCAGTAAAACGGCAGCACAGCTTGCATAAAAGCTTTTCATATCAATGCAAAGAATCTTCCGTTTCGGCAATTGATCGTAGTTTTCAATCATAGCCACTTCCCCTAAAATAGAATATATGTTCGTGTTTATTATATTCTATATACTAAGGGAATATACGTTCGATTTCAATGGTAGTTTTCCCCAAGAAAACGACAAATTTCAATGGTAAGCAAGATCGAAAAACACATACAAAAACGGTATACTACCAATAGTGGGGTGGAAAATGGAAGACAAGATATTAAAAAAGATGCTTAAAAAAGGCTTTCTCCAATACGGCCGAAATCTGGATATAGACCCTCTTTCAGAGAAGGATAACATCTACTTAATACAGAAAATTACAGTTGATAAAAACGAGGAAAGTGAATGGTATGAGGTCGTAGAGGATGTTGTATATAGCTATTTAACGAATCAAGAATAGAAAATAAGAGCCTAATGAGATTATAGGCTCTTTAATGTTAACAACAAACAAGAATTTGTCTCGAAAAGCTCCCTTTTTTAGCCACACACCGATCTGCAATAGTAAAACCAGCCCTTTCAATTAAAGGGTCAATTGTTTCAGTCGTAATAACAACAACTTTCCCAGCAAATCCCCGTGCACTTTTAAGCATTTCAAACTGTGTTTCCGGCTCTAAAACAGAACAGAGATTATAAGGCATGTCAATAATCGCAACATCATACCTCTCGGTCACATCCCGCATATCTCTTAATAAAACCTTTGCTTTATAACCAAAATGAGCAATGTTTTCACGAGCAGGTCGGGTAACAAGAGGGTTCAAGTCACTTCCTACGATATCAATCCTCATCGATAATGCTTCTATCATCACAGTTCCGGCCCCACAGCAAGGGTCAATGACTTTTTTATCCTCAATCGTTGGAACAGCAATGTTTACGACCGCTCTAGCCACCCGGGTACTCAGGGCAGTCGAATAATTATTAGGCTTTTTTTGATGAAATAACCAAATGGGTTCACTTTTTGTATAGTGTCCGAACACCCAGTGATCTTTTACCTTTATAACTGCAAAAAGCTGATCAGGATTTTGTAAATCTACTTGCCCTGATAATAGCAATCCAATTTCCCGTTCAATTTTACGTCTTTTCTCAAAACCTATTTTTTGCAAATCGGTAGCTTGACTATGTACAATTACGATTACTTTAAACGTCTTTTCAACCTGATAGCCACTCACCTTCTGACCGAGATCTTCTAAACAATTTGCCTTATAAATGACATCAATTCTTTCTTTTATAAACGGACTTCGGCTTGGATTAATTTCCACGGAACTTTCTAGTATGTTAGTTCCTGTGTGAAACCCAAATAATGACCGCATTTCTAATTGACATAAAGAAATCTCGTCTTCATGACATGAAAATGTGTAAATAAACTTCTGTTTCTGATCAACCAAGCGTTTTCCACCTTTACTGGGCTTTTCTCCTGAGTTAAGACTTGTGTGTCCTACCTTAATACTTTATAAGTCTTCTGCCATTCATGAGCTAATATACTCATCTCCCAAAGGCTCCAATATTGATTTCCTATTTTTCTACACTCACGAAGTAAACCTTCCTTTTTAAACCCTGCTTTTTCATAACAAACAATAGCTGACGTATTAAAGTCAAAAACGCCAAGGCTTACTCTATGCAAATCCAACTGTTCAAAAGCAATTTTCAATACCTCTTTCATCATCAAGTATCCAATCCCTTTACCACGGACACGCTGATCCCCAATTAATACTTTTCCCACTCGGGCAGACTTATGCTCTCTATCAATATTCGTTAAAGCAATATGTCCAATCACTTCTCTTGTTTCTTTTAACAAAACGCTGTAAACAAATGAAGTAGAACGATCTGAATTGGCATTCTCAATGTACTTTTCAATTTGCTGTTCAGTCAACGGAAAGCGAAACGTCGGTCCTGCCCATTGGAGTAGAAACTCCGGTGTCTCAATCCAGCTTATTAGCTGAGGTATTTGCCTACGGTTAAAATCCTGTAACTCAATCATAGAAGAACTCCTTTTATATG
>Ga0180217_1000658_pt1 | contig 49508 bp, 45 predicted proteins | sample eDN3rd37CBELigOP_FD_128521 | JGI IMG/M metagenome (GOLD analysis project Ga0180217, IMG submission 128521) | Enriched Organic Plus compost microbial communities from Emeryville, California, USA - eDNA 3rd pass 37_C BE-Lig OP (version 2) (version 2) ...
CCGGCAGTACCGCCTGAAGATCGATACCGCCGAAAAGGATCGGGTTCTGATCCGGTCCGGCCGACTCGTGGTCGAGACGCGGTTTCCGGACGATCGCGACTGGACCCGGGTGCTGGTTCGCCGATGGATGCGCCAGCGCGCGCGGAAGGTGCTCAAGGAGCGCTATGACGAAGCGCGCCCCATCATGGCGGCTTTGGGGATCGAACCGCCGCCGTTGATGATCTGTCCCATGAAGAAGCGTTGGGGCAGCCACACGTCGTCGGGCCGAATCCTGCTGAACGACACGCTGATCGCAGCGCGACGAGACTGCATCGACTACGTGATCGTCCATGAGCTCTGCCACGTCGTCGAGCCGAACCATTCGCCGCGCTTCTTCCGCCTCCTGAACCGCCACATGCCTGATTGGGAGCGCCGCAAGGAACTCCTCGAAAAGTCGATGATCTAAAATCCAAAGGAGCCGCGTTGGATGGAGGGTTTTCCCGGCCGTCGAACAGAATTCGAAATTCGAGCTCAGCGCGTCGGAATCTTTCTTTTAAATACAATGCTCCAGAAGCCGTACCAGAACGGCCGCAGTCCAGAGGTCGAGAGAAAAAGGGCGGAGAGAGAACGCTCAAAGCCGAGTGTGCCGACGTCGCAGTTCAGAGGTTCTCGCCCGAACCGCGCAGTTCCTTGGCGCTTCAGCCCCGCATCCGCGTGCGGAGAACGTTCGACAGGGTAGAAATGGCGGAGAGAGGGGGATTCGAACCCCCGATAGAGTTTCCCCTATACACGCGTTCCAGGCGTGCGCCTTAAACCACTCGGCCACCTCTCCGCTTCGCCCGAAGCAGACGCGGCTCATCTAGTCGATCCGTCGCGCCCTGCCAAGCACCCCTGAGCGCAAAACAAACGTTCCGACATGCAGAAAATGCATCGCCCCGCTCCGGACCCCTCCGGGATTGCGGCCCGAGCCCGCCTGCCATAGCTATTGCGGCGTGGGAAAGCTGCGGCCGAAGGAGATTCGGCTGCCGGGATTCGGGGATCATGCGGTTTCTGCTGCGATTGGCGGGTCTGGCCTTCCTCTCCGTCGCGATCATCATGGCGGTGCTCGACGCCACGCGCTCCGTGGCGGCGTCCTCGCTGGTGTTCACGCCGCTGGCCGAAAGCTGGAACTGGGCCTCGCCCGCCAGCCTGCAGGCGACGAGGGCGTTCCTGGAGCAGCAGGCGCATCCGTTCCTGTGGGACCCGGTCATGACGTCGCTCATCGCCCTTCCCGGCTGGATGGTTTTCCTGCTGCTGGCCTTCCTGTTCCACGCCCTCGGCTACGTCCCGCCGCCGCTGCGCCGCCCGGCCGCCTGACCTTTGCGCCCTCCAGAGGAGCCCTGCCTTCATGTTCTTCCTGAGCGACCTGCTGAACAAGAAGATCACCATGCCGAAGCCGGGCGAGGCTCTCCCCGGGCGCGACCGGCCGATCCACACCGCCACTACCCATCATGTGAACGGGCGTCTCCTGAAGGGCCCCTATCCGGAAGGGCTGGAGACGGCGCTGTTCGGCATGGGCTGCTTCTGGGGCGCGGAGCGGATGTTCTGGCAGACGCAGGGCGTCTGGGTGACCGCGGTCGGCTATGCTGGCGGCTACACGCCCAACCCGACCTACCAGGAAACCTGCACCGGCCTCACTGGCCATGCCGAGGTCGTCCTCGTCGTCTTCGATCCCGGGATCGTCCCCTACGCACAGCTGCTGAAGGCCTTCTGGGAGAATCACGACCCCACCCAGGGCATGCGCCAGGGCAACGACATCGGCACGACCTACCGCTCGGCGATCTACACCTTCGGGCCGGCCCAGCACGCCGCCGCCATTGCCTCGCGCGACGCCTACCAGGCATCGCTGATGGCGGCTGGCCGCAGCCGCATCACCACCGAGATCGCACCTGCTCCAGCGTTCTACTTCGCCGAGGAGGAGCACCAGCAGTACCTCTCCAAGAATCCCTACGGCTACTGCAATCTCCGCGGAATCGGCATCGCTTGCCCGATGCCGCAGCCTTCCGCCGCGCAGTCGCCGGAGCACTGAAAAATCTGGATTCCGCCTTTTCCAAGCGGTCAAGATTCTTCGTGAGTTTTGCCCGGGCCCGTGCCAGATTGACGCTCGAGCGGACGGCTCAGGCCGTTGCCCGCGCGTCGTTGGCCAGGAGGGCTGTCGGCCGCGCCAGGAAGTGAAACCGACAGGGTGTGGATCAAATGAAGCGTTTCGTACTCGGCCTTCTGGCCGCCACGGCACTGACCTTCCAGGCCAGCGCGCAGGACGAGGTCAACCCGGGCCTGCTGTTCGACCTGGGCGGCAAGTTCGACAAGTCCTTCAACGAAGCATCCTTCAACGGTGCCGAGCGCTTCAAGACGGAAACCGGCATCGAGTATGTCGATTTCGAGATCTCCTCCGACACGCAGCGCGAGCAGGCGCTGCGCCGTTTCGCGGAGGATGGCCGCAACCCCATCGTGATGGCCGGCTTCTCCTGGGCAACCGCTCTCGAGAAGGTTGCTGAGGAGTTCCCCGATACCAACTTCGCCATCATCGACATGGTGGTCGACAAGCCGAACGTGCGCTCGGTCGTCTACAAGGAACATGAGGGCTCCTATCTGGTCGGCGTGATGGCGGCGATGGCGTCGAAGTCGAAGAAGGTCGGCTTCGTCGGCGGCATGGACATTCCGCTGATCCGCAAGTTCGGCTGCGGCTATGTCGGCGGCGCCAAGGCAGCCGGCGCGACCGATGTGATCCAGAACATGACCGGCGACACGCCTGCCGCCTGGAACGATCCGACGAAGGGCGGCGAGATCGCCAAGTCGCAGATCGACCAGGGCGCGGACGTCGTCTACGCCGCGGCGGGCGGCACCGGCGTCGGCGTGCTGCAGGCGGCGGCGGATGCCGGCAAGCTCGGCATCGGCGTCGACTCGAACCAGAACGGCCTGCACCCTGGCAAGATCCTGACCTCCATGGTCAAGCGCGTTGACCTCGCCGTGTACGACGCCTTCATGGACGCCAAGAACGGCGAGTTCACCGGCGGCATCAACGACCTCGGCCTCAAAGAGGACGGCGTCGGCTACGCGATGGACGAGAACAACAAGGACCTCGTCACGCCGGAGATGCTCGAGGCCGTCGAGAAAGCCAAGGCCGACATCATCGCCGGCACCGTCACGGTGCATGACTACATGTCGGACAATTCCTGCCCGTATTGATCTGGGTCTTCGGCCGATCGGCCGAACCGATCGAAGGCCGCCTGCGCCCCGCGCCGGCGGCCTTTCTGCGTCTGACAATCAGTCGGTAGATCCTGCCCCTCGACGTGTCGCTACCAACCGGCGTGGACTTCCGAAAAGGTCGGGTGCGCATGCGCCCAGTACTGTCCGGCGAGGAACCCGCCCGCGAGGCCGAACGCGAACACCGCGGCGATTGCCGCAGGCAGCAGCGAACGGGCACGCGCATCCTGGCCGGCGTCGGGGGGCGACTTCTCCGAAGGCTGGGGCGCGTCGGCGTCTAGCTTCCCTCGCATCTGCGGAAGCGCTGCGAGCCTCGCCGCTATGGCTTCCCATCCCGCGTCGCGTCGGATCCGCGCGGCAATCTCGCGGTCGGCAGCACGCACCCGCGCCGTCAGCGCCGACACGGCCAGCCGGAACTCGACATCCCGTTCAAGATCCCGCTCCGCGCGCTCGCGCTCGACGCTGTCCATGAGACCGAACACATAGTCGCCAGCGCGCTGATAGCGCTCGACATCGCTCATCCCATACCTCCCGGCCCATAATGCGCCCGATAGCAGGGTCATGTACAGCGTCCCACCACCCCTCCTTGCGGTGGATGCTCCCGCTTGCGGCTGCGTTTCCCACCTGACAAGATGCACCAATGCTCGACGGCGAAGCCTCGTCAGCCGAGTCCGACGATGCCCCCGGAACGGGAAGGAAATCCGGGCCGACGCGTCCGAACGCAGGAGGAACGACGTGAAGCACTTCATTCTTGCAGGGCTGATTGTCGGAGCGCTGGCGTTGCCGGCAAGCGCGGCCGACTACAAGATTCTCGCGCCTGCAGCCCCCGGCGGCGGCTGGGACCAGACGGCGCGCTCCATGCAGGCGGCGCTCCAGGACGAGGGCATTTCGGGCAACGTGCAGGTCACGAACGTACCGGGAGCCGGCGGCACCATCGGCCTTGCCCAGTTCGTCAACCAGGCCGAGGGCGACCCGACCCAGCTCATCGTCGGCGGCTATGTCATGGTGGGCGCCATCCTCTCCAACAAGTCGCCCGTGACGCTGGAGCAGGTCACGCCGATCGCGCGGCTCACCGGCGAATACGAGGCCGTCGTGGTGCCCGCATCGTCCGACACCAAGGACATGGCCGGCCTGGTCGAGAAGCTGAAGGCCGATCCGGGTTCGGTCTCCTGGGGCGGCGGCTCGGCCGGCGGTACCGATCACATCACCGCCGGGCTGATCGCAAAGGCCGTCGGCGTCGATCCCACCAAGGTCAACTACATCGCCTTTTCCGGCGGCGGCGAGGCGCTCGCCGCCATTCTCGGCGGCCAGGTGACGGTCGGCATCTCCGGCTATGGCGAGTTCGCCTCGCAGATCGAGGCCGGCACGCTGCGCATCCTCGGCATCTCCAGCGAGGAGCCTGTGCCCGGCATCGATGCCCCGACCTTCAAGCAGGCCGGCGTCGACGTTGCGATCCAGAACTGGCGCATGGTCGCCGCCGCGCCCGGCATCTCCGACGAGCAGAAGGCCGCCATACTGGCTGACATCGAGAAGCTGAACGCTTCGCCGACATGGCAGAAGACGCTCGCCGACAAGGGCTGGGCGAACACCTATCTCGCCGGCGACGCCTTCGTCGAACAGCTCAAGGCCGACACCGCGGCCACCGAGGCGATCCTCAAGGACATCGGCCTCGTGCAATGAGCAGCCGCGACCTGCGCGCTGGAAGGACGGGCGTGGACCGGGCCGGGCTGGTCATTGCCGCGGCGCTGATCCTCGCCGGACTCGGCATCGGACTGGCGACCTGGTCAGGCGGAACGGTCGCCATGAACACGCCGATCGGCCCGAAGACTGTGCCCTACATCATCGCGGCGGCCTTTCTCTTGCTCGGAGCCTTCACGGTCGCTGCCGCCCTGCGCGGCGACTTCCCCGAGAGGGAAAGGCAGGACTGGCCGCCCATGCTCTGGATCATTGGCGGGCTGGTCGTCCAACTGCTGACCATGAAGACGGCCGGCTTCGCCATATCCACCGGGCTGCTCTTCGCCGCCACCGCTAAGGGGTTCGGCCGAGGGCCGTTGTGGAAGACCATCCCGATCGGCATCGTCTTCGCCTTCCTGATCTGGCTGATCTTCGCCAAGGGCCTGCAGCTCACGCTGCCGGTAGGCACGATGTGGGAGCGGCTGCTGGGGTCTCCGGCCGGGGGGTGATGACAATGACGTCTGCGCTGTTTCCGGGGCGGGATTGAGACATGGACACTTTCTCTCTGCTCGCCCAGGGCCTGGTCACCGCGCTATCCCCCGCCAATCTCCTCTATGCGCTGATCGGCGTGACGCTCGGCACCGCCGTCGGCGTGCTGCCCGGCATCGGCCCTGCCCTTACCGTCGCACTGCTGCTTCCGGTGACCTACAAGCTCGACCCAGCCGGGTCGCTGATCATGTTCGCCGGCATCTACTACGGCGGCATGTACGGGGGATCGACGACATCGATCCTGCTGAACACGCCGGGCGAGAGCGCTTCAATCGTTACTGCGCTGGAGGGCAATAAGATGGCCCGGGCGGGCCGCGGCGGTCCGGCGCTGGCCACCGCGGCGATCGGCTCCTTCGTCGCTGGTCTGCTCGCTACGCTCGGTCTCGCCTTCATCGCGCCGTCGGTGGTGAAGTTCGCGCTGTCCTTCGGCCCCTCCGAATATTTTGCGCTGATGCTGCTCGCCTTCATGACGGTTTCGGCAGCTTTCGGCGAATCGACCCTGCGCGGCCTCACCTCGCTGGTCATCGGGCTGGCGCTGGGCCTGATTGGCATCGACCAGCTCACAGGCCAGGCCCGGCTGACGCTCGGACTTCCGAACCTGTTCGACGGAATCTCGGTAACCACGCTCGCCGTGGCCCTGTTCGCGATCGGCGAGACGCTGGCCGTGGTGGCTACTCATCGTTTCGGCGGCGAGAAGGTGGAAGCGATCAAGGGCTCGGTGATGATGACGCGCGAGGATTGGGCGCGTTCCTGGAAACCTTGGCTGCGCGGCACGGCAATCGGGTTCCCGATCGGCGCCATGCCGGCTGGCGGTGCCGACGTCTCCAGCTTCCTGTCCTATTCCGCGGAAAAGAACTTCGCCAAGTACCCGGAAGAATTCGGCAAGGGTGCGATCGAGGGCGTTGCGGGCCCGGAGGCTGCCAACAATGCAGCGGCTGCCGGGACGCTGGTGCCGCTGCTCACGCTCGGCCTGCCCACCACTGCGACCGCAGCCATCATGCTGGCCGGGTTCCAGCAGTTCGGCCTTCAGCCCGGTCCCCTGCTGTTCGCGACAAACGCGCCGCTGGTCTGGGGCCTTATCGCCAGTCTGCTGGTGGCGAACCTGATGCTGCTCGTGCTCAACCTGCCGCTGATCGGGCTCTGGGTCCGGCTGCTGACCATCCCGCGGCCATGGCTCTACGCAGGCATCCTGGTGTTCGCCACGCTTGGCACGATCGGCGCCGACGGCTCGACTTCGATGTTGGCAGGCGTGCCCATATCGTTCGGACTCGGCCTGCTCCTGCTGTTCGGTATCCTCGGCTATCTGCTGCGCCGGTTCGGCTACCCGATCGCCCCCGTGGTGGTGGGCCTGATCCTCGGGCCGATGGCCGAAAAGAGCCTGCGGCAGGCGCTGCAGATCAGTCAGGGCGACCCCTCGGCGTTGTTCCGCTCCTGGATCGCCATTGTTCTGTGGGTTCTGGCGCTGACGGCGCTGTTGCTGCCGCTATGGCTCAGGGCACGCGGTCGGGGAAAGGTGCTCACCCAGTTCGCGACCGAAGAGGACTGACGGGGCGGGCTGCCGTCACCCGCGGCCGATGCGACCGAACAGCTGCGGATCAATGCCGAGAGCGCTCAGGTCACGGCTTTTCGGCGTGTGCCCGGCTTCGACGGCGCCTGCCGCCGCTGCGGCGTGGACGAAGATGCGCAGTGCCCCTGCGAGCCGGCTGCGGCGTTTGGTGGTCATCTGATGCTTCCTTGAATTGTGCAACGCAGCACATCTAGGGGCGCCGGGGCGGCCGCGTCAGGCCGATCACGGCATCGCAGGCATGCGCGCCGCGCACGACGGACGGCGGGGCGAGACAAAGCCTCGAATTGTATGAGACGGGAATACGTATCGCTGCCAGCTTGGTCGCCGGACGACGGCGATCACTGCCACTCCTGATAGAACTGCTCCGGAGCCGCCACGGCAGGAACCTCCTCGCTGCCGCGACCGGAAGCAAGGCCCGCTTCGCCGAGTTCCGGCAGCAGGAACAGTGCACCCGGTGGGAAGAGGGACCGGTTGGCGATGATTGTCTCGCGCTGTGCGATGTGCCGCACGTTGGATTCGGGCATGTCGGGATTGTCGCGCCGGACCGCCTCCAGCAGCCGCTCGTAGAAGACCGCGACCTGTGCGAATCGCCCGGAGGGGTCGTTCGCGACAGCCACGACGGACGCAGGCGGGCAGACGCGCACCAATGCGCGGAGCGCCGGTGATTCGATGCCCAACGCCGCAAGCGCGGCCAGATAGCGGCTGTCGCGGGTTGCGGCGACCTCCTGCCCGGAAGTGGACGCCGGACGGGCGCAGGCCAGCGCCGCCATTTCCGCAAACACCCTGACTTTCGGAGCAGAGATCGACATCCCGGCCTCGATAGATCCAAGTATCACCAGAATATGAACGGCCGCCTAGGGAAAGGTTGCGCGATCTGCTAAAATGCTGCGCATCCCGGTCATAAACCGCGCGGAACAAGCGAAAGGTGATTGCAAACCGGGCGGCGATCCACTATCTAGGCCTCAAATTCTTGGTCGGTATGACGAAGAGTGGGTCCACCCGGTCCCGCTCTTTTTTGTTACCCGGCCGCGGGAGAGCAAATGACGCCGGAAGCAGGCGAAGACAGGGACGATCGTATCATCCGCGAGAGCGGGACCGAGGCGCGCGTGGCGGCCATCATCGAGCCGATCCTGCGCACCATGAAGATGCGCCTCGTGCGTGTGCGACTGAGCGGCCAGAACGGCCTGACGCTGCAGATCATGGCCGAACGCGAGGACGGCACCATGACAGTCGAGGACTGCGAGGAGGTAAGCCGGGCCATCTCCCCTGCCCTCGACGTCGATGATCCGATCGAGAAGGCCTACCACCTCGAGGTGTCGTCGCCGGGCATCGACAGGCCACTCGTGCGCAAGTCGGATTTCGCCGCCTGGAAGGGACATCTGGTCAAGGTGGATACGTCGGTCCTGGTGGCCGGCCGCAAGCGGTTCCGGGGCAAGATCGAGGAAATCGACGACAACGGGTTCGTCGTCGCGCGTGACCAGCCGGCCTATGGCGAGGAACCGACGGCGCACATTCCCTATGAGGCGGTCTCGGAAGCCCGTCTGATCCTGACGGACGACCTGATCCGCGACGCTCTCTCCAAGGACAACCGCGCACGCAAGGAAGCACGACGGCGGCGCGGCGAGCCCGACGAAGATAATGAAACGCCGGAAGAATGAACCGCGGTGCCGGTAAGGCGCTGCGTTGAAGGAGACCAAGACAATGGCAGTCAGTGCGAACAGGCTTGAGTTGCTGCAGATCGCGGATGCGGTCGCGCGCGAGAAGTCGATCGACAAGAGCATCGTCCTCGCCGCCATGGCGGATGCGATCCAGAAGGCTGCGCGTTCCCGTTACGGCCAGGAGACCAACATCCGCGCGGACATCAACCCGAGCACCGGCGAGATGAAGCTGCAGCGGCTGCTCGAGGTGGTGGAGACGGTCGACGACTATGCGACGCAGATCGCGCTGTCCACGGCGCGCGAGCGCAACCCCGACGCCGAGATCGGCGACTTCATCGCCGAGCAGCTTCCGCCCATGGATTTCGGCCGCATCGCTGCGCAGTCGGCGAAGCAGGTCATCGTGCAGAAGGTGCGCGAGGCCGAGCGCGACCGTCAGTATGAGGAATACAAGGACCGCATAGGCGAGATCGTCAACGGCACCGTGAAGCGTGTCGAATACGGCAATGTCATTGTCGACCTCGGCCGCGGCGAAGGCATCATCCGCCGTGACGAGTTGATCCCGCGCGAGACCTACAAGTACGGCGACCGGGTGCGCGCCTATGTCTACGACGTGCGCCGCGAGCAGCGCGGGCCGCAGATCTTCCTGAGCCGCACCCATCCGCAGTTCATGGCGAAGCTGTTCACCATGGAAGTGCCGGAAATCTATGACGGCATCATCGAGATCAAGTCGGTGGCCCGCGACCCGGGCAGCCGCGCCAAGCTCGCCGTCACCTCGCGGGACTCCTCGATCGACCCGGTCGGCGCCTGCGTCGGCATGCGCGGCAGTCGCGTCCAGGCCGTCGTCGCCGAGTTGCAGGGCGAGAAGATCGACATCATCCCGTGGTCGCCTTCGGCCGCCTCGTTCATCGTCAATGCACTGCAGCCGGCCGAAGTATCCAAGGTGGTGCTTGACGAGGATGCCGAGCGCATCGAGGTCGTGGTGCCCGACGACCAGCTTTCGCTGGCAATCGGCCGGCGCGGCCAGAACGTCCGCCTCGCCTCGCAGCTCACCGGCTGGGACATCGACATCCTGACCGAGCAGGAGGAGAGCGAGCGCCGGCAGAAGGAGTTCGTCGAACGGTCCAACCTGTTCATGGAAGCGCTCAACGTCGACGAGATGGTCGGCCAGGTTCTGGCTTCCGAGGGCTTTACCAGCGTCGAGGAAGTCGCCTTCGTCGACGCGGGCGAGATTTCCTCGATCGACGGCTTCGACGAGGACACCGCGGCCGAGATCCAGAACCGTGCCCGCGACTATCTGGAGCGCATCGAGGCCGAGCACGACGCGGCGCGCAAGGAACTGGGCGTCGAGGACGAACTGCGCGAACTTCCCGGGATGACCACCGCGATGATGGTCACGCTCGGCAAGGACGGCGTGAAGACGATCGAGGACTTCGCCGGCTATGCCGTCGACGATCTGGTCGGCTGGAAGGAGCGCAGCGACGGCGAGACCAAGACCTATCCCGGCGTTCTCGCCGAACATGGCGTTTCCCGCGCCGATGCCGAGGCCATGGTGATGGCCGCCCGCTTGGCGGCCGGCTGGATCACCGAGGAACAGGCCGAGGCTGAAGCCGAAGAAACCGCGGAAGCGTGAGGTGACCCATCGCACCGCGCCCGCTTCTCCAGGAGATGAACGATCGCACCTGCATCGTGTCGCGTCAGCGGCGCGAACCGGATGAGCTGATCCGTTTTGTCGTCGGTCCCGATGGGGCCGTCGTCCCGGACTTGAAGAGAAACCTGCCCGGGCGTGGTTGCTGGGTGACGGCAGATCGCCTACATGTGGAGCGGGCCGCGTCGAAGAACCTCTTTTCGCGCGTGTTCAAACGTCAGGTGAGCGTTCAGGACGACCTAGCGGACGTTGTGGACGCGCTTCTGGCACGTTCGGCGCTCGGTCTTCTCGGCTTGGCGCGGAAGGCGGGAGCCATCGCTCTGGGAGCAACCAAGGTCGAGGCGCTTGTAAGAAGCGGTGAGGCCCTGGCTGTTCTCCACGCACATGAAGCGGCGGAGGACGGCGTCCGCAAGATTGCACAGGCTCGACGCGCGGTCGCCTATCTTGGAGGTCCGCGCATACCGGCGTTCAAACTTTTTCCGGAAGCGGAAATGGGTTTGGCATTGGGCGGCACAAATGTGATACATGCTGCCGTTCTCGCAAAGGACGCGGGCGCAGCGGCGGTGCGGCGCCTGCATGCGCTCGACCGCTACCGGGGCGGCTCCCCGGACGACGAGGCAATGTTTGCGGCGATTGCCGAGGTACCGCAAGCCGCAGAGGATATGGAATGAGCGATACGAAATCCGGCGACGAGAACACGTTGACCGTCAACACGAAGAAGACGCTGACGCTTAAGCGGCCTGGCGTCGAGCAGAGCACCGTGCGTCAGAACTTCTCGCACGGTCGCACGAAGTCCGTCGTGGTTGAGACGAAGCGGAAGTTCGTCAAGCCCGGTGATCGGCCGGATCCGTCGCGGATTCAGCAGTCGCCGGCACCCGCTGCGTCGCGTCCGCAACAGCCGCCGGTCACCGCCCGGTCGCCGGAGCCTGCGCCTCGTCCGCAGCAGCCGGCGCCGCAGCCGCCCGTATCGCAGCAGCCTGCTCCCGCGCCGCAACCGGCGCCGCAGCGGCCTGTGGCGCAGCAGCCGGCACCGCAGCAGCCTGAGCAGAGGGCTCAGCCGGCCCCCGTCCCTGCTGCACCCGAGCAGCCCCGGCCCCAGCAGGCAGCGCCCGCGGAACGGCCCCAGCCGGCTCCCGCCGCTCGTCAGCAGCCGCCGCAGGGTGCACGGCCGCAGCCCTCGCAGCGTCCGGCACACGGATCTCGGCCGCAGGGCGGCCCCAACCGCCAGTCCGGCGGCATGGTGTTGAACACGCTGTCCGCCGAAGAGATTGCCGCGCGCCGTCGCGCGCTCGAAGGCTCCCACGCCCGGGAGCAGGAGGAGCGCCAGCGCGCACTCGAGGAAGCCCGTCGCCGCGCGGAGGAAGAAGAACAGCGCAAGCGTGAGCGCGAGGCCTCCGCACGCCGCCAGGCCGAGGAGGAAGCTCGCCTTCAGCGCGAAGCCGAAGCCCGCCGCCGGGCCGAGGAAGAAGCGCGCCGTCGCGCCCCGCAGCTGGAAGTAGCGGCATCGGATGACGACGAGACCCCGCGTCCGCGTGGCGGTGTCTCCGCACCGCGCGGGGTCCCTGCCCGCAGGCTCCCCTCTCCCGAAGTCGCCCGGCCCGCCAAGGGACGCGGCGAGGAGGACCGTCGTCGTGGCAGACTCACCGTGGTCTCCGCCACGAACGAGGATGATTCGCGGTCGCGCTCGCTCTCGTCGATGCGGCGGCGTCAGGAGAAGTTCAAGCGCGCCATGTATCAGGAGCCGCGCGAGAAGATCTCCCGCGAAGTCGTCCTTCCCGAGACGATCACGATTCAGGATCTCGCCGGCCGCATGGCCGAGCGGGCGGTCGACATCGTCAAGTACTTCATGAAGCAGGGCCAGATCGTGAAGCCCGGCGACGTGATCGACGCCGACACCGCCGAACTGGTGGCGGTCGAATTCGGCCACACCGTAAAGCGTGTCGCCGAGTCGGACATCGAGGAAGGCTTCTTCGGCGGCCCGGACAATCCGGAAGACCTGAAGCCGCGTCCGCCGGTCGTGACCATCATGGGCCACGTCGACCACGGCAAGACGTCGCTGCTCGACGCAATCCGTCACGCCAACGTCGTCGAGGGTGAGGCCGGTGGCATAACGCAGCACATCGGCGCGTATCAGGTTTCGCAGAACGGGCAGAAGATCACCTTCATCGACACGCCCGGCCACGCCGCCTTCACGGCAATGCGCGCCCGCGGCGCGCAGGTCACCGACATCGCGGTGCTGGTGGTTGCGGCCGATGACTCGGTGATGCCGCAGACGGTCGAGTCCATCAATCACGCGAAGGCGGCGGGTGTCCCGCTGATCATCGCGATCAACAAGATGGACAAGCCGACGGCCAACCCCCAGAAGGTCCGCACCGAGCTGCTGCGCCACGATGTCGTGGTCGAATCGATGGGTGGCGACACCCTCGAGGTCGAAGTGTCCGCCAAGACCGGCGCCGGGATCGACAAGCTGCTCGAGGCCATCCTGCTGCAGGCAGAGATTCTCGACCTCAAGGCTAACCCGGATCGCACCGCCGAGGGCGTGGTCATCGAGGCCAAGCTCGACAAGGGCCGTGGCCCCGTGGCGACCGTGCTGGTGCAGACCGGTGACCTGCTTATCGGCGACATCGTCGTTGCCGGCAACGAATGGGGCCGGGTGCGTGCGCTCATCGACGACAAGGGCGAGGCCATCGAGGGTGCCCTGCCCTCGCAGCCGATCGAGATCCTGGGCCTCCAGGGCGTGCCGATGGCAGGCGACCGTTTCGCCGTGGTGGAGTCGGAGGCTCGCGCTCGCGAGATCACCGAGTACCGCCAGCGCAAGGCCCGCGAGAAGGCGGTCGCGCGTCACATCAGCCAGCGCGGTTCGCTGGAACAGATGATGTCGCAGCTTCAGAACTCCGGCATGAAGGAGTTCCCGCTGGTGATCAAGGCGGACGTGCAGGGTTCGGTCGAAGCCATCTCGGCTGCGCTTGAAAAGCTCGGCACGGACGAGGTGCGTGCGCGCATCGTCCATACCGGCGCCGGCGCGATCACCGAGAGCGACATCACGCTGGCCGAGACGTCCGGCGCGGCCGTGATCGGCTTCAACGTGCGTGCAAACCCGCAGGCGCGCCAGGCGGCCGAACAGGCTGGCATCGAGATCCGCTACTACAACGTCATCTACAATCTCGTGGATGACGTGAAGGCAGCGATGTCCGGGCTCCTGTCGCCGGAGCGCCGCGAGACCTTCCTGGGCAATGCCGAGATCCTCGAGGTCTTCGACATCACCAAGGTGGGCAAGGTTGCGGGCTGCCGCGTCACGGAAGGCCGCGTCGAGCGTGGTGCAGGCGTGCGCCTCATCCGCGAGGGCGTGGTGATCCACGAGGGCACGCTGAAGACTCTGAAGCGCTTCAAGGACGAAGTTCCGGAAGTGCCCGTCGGCCAGGAGTGCGGCATGGCCTTCCAGAACTACGAGAACATCCAGGTCGGCGACATCATCGAGTGCTTCCGCGTCGAGATGGTGACAAGGACTCTCTGATCCATCGGGGCGGGAGGCTGCGGCACGCTGCAATCCGCCCCCGCCGGCTCTCCGGAAGAGGGCCGGATCAGGACTGGAACACGCGGCGCGGACCTGATCCGCGCGCGCATCATTTCGATATAGGAACCAGGTTCAGATGGCAGGCTCCGGCCCTTCCCAGCGCCAGCTTCGCGTCGGCGAACAGGTGCGTCACGCCCTTTCCGACGTGCTGACGCGCGGCGAGGTGCGCGACGACCTGATCACGTCGACCGTCATCTCGATCTCCGAGGTGCGCATGTCGCCCGACCTCAAGATCGCCACCGCCTTCGTGTCGCCGCTCGGCGCCCCCGACGGGCCGGCGGTGATCGAGGCGCTCAACCGCAATGCCCGCTTCATTCGCGGCCGCATGTCGCCGGTGCTCCGGCAGATGAAATACATGCCGGAGTTCCGTTTCCGGCTCGATACCAGCTACGACAACTACTCGAAGATCGATGCGCTGCTGCGCTCCCCGGAAGTGGCGCGAGATCTCGACGACGACAAGAAAGACGATTGATGGCCCGTCGCGGCAAGAAGAAAGGCCGGCCCGTTTCCGGCTGGGTGATCCTCGACAAGCCGGTCGGCCTGGGCTCGACCGAGGCTGTTTCCAAGATCAAGTGGCTGTTCCAGGCCGAGAAGGCTGGCCATGCGGGCACGCTGGACCCCCTCGCCTCCGGCATGCTGCCGATCGCACTCGGCGAGGCGACGAAAACCGTTCCCTACGTCCAGGACGGCGCCAAGGTCTACCGCTTCACCGTCGCCTGGGGCGAGGAGCGGAGCACCGACGACCTAGAGGGGCCGGTGACGAAGACGTCCGACAAGCGGCCGACCGAGGACGAGATCCGCGCGCTGCTGCCGAAGTATACCGGCATCATCCTGCAGACCCCGCCGCAGTTCTCAGCCATCAAGATCGGCGGCGAACGCGCCTACGATCTGGCACGGGACGGCGAGGTGGTCGAGATTCCGCCGCGTGAGGTGGAGATCGGCCTCCTGGAGCTCGTCGAGACGACTCCCGAAGGCCATTCGGTCTTCGAGACCGAGTGCAGCAAGGGCACCTATGTCCGGTCGCTCGCGCGCGACATGGGGCGGGACCTCGGCTGCTACGGCCATGTGGCCACCCTGCGCCGCGAGGCAGTCGATCCCTTCACGGCGGAAGATCTTGTGACGCTTGCGGAACTCGAGGCCGCCGCGCCCAAGCGCCCCGCCCCCGACGAGGAAGCACCGGCGCGCCCCGATTATTCGGCAATCGACGCCTATGTGGTGGAAACTCTGGCCGCGCTCGACTGCCTGCCGCAGGTTGCAGTTACAGACGACGGCGCGGCACGCCTGCGCCTCGGAAACGCGGTCATCGTGCGCGGCCGCGATGCGCCGGTCGAGGCCGAGGAAGCCTGCGCCACGGCACGTGGCAAGCTCGTGGCCATCGGCGCGATCGAAGCGGGCATGTTCAAGCCCAAGCGCGTCTTCACAATGTAGTGGGGAAGCGTCGCTGCTCTTCTCTGACGGGCGACGACGGGATTGCCGACCTGATACGTCCGGCAGCTCAAGAGGCTGCCGGATGCGATCATTCCGGCTTGCCCTTGGTCCACACCGCTTCCTTTCCATAGAGCGGCACGGTTGACAGCGACATCTTCGCCGAACCGTCCTGCACCTGGCGAGAATGCGAGAGGTAGATCAGCGTCTGGTTGGCCTTGTCGTAGATGCGGTTTACCACCTGCTTCTTCCAGATCAGGCTGATGCCCTGCTTGAAGACCTCCTCGCCGTCCTTGCTGAGATCGATATCCCCGATGGTGATCGGCCCCGTCTGGCGGCAGGAGATCGACGAATCGGACGGGTCCTCGAACCAGTTGCCCTTCTGGAGGCGATCCACCACGCCGCGGTCGAAATAGGCGACGTGGCAGGTCACCCCCTCCACCTTGGGATCCTTGAACGCCTCGATGACGATGTCGTTTCCGAGCCAGTCGACGCCCACCTCTCCGACCTCCTGCGCGGATGCGGCAGAGGCGGCAAGCCCCCCGGCCAGGGCTAGAATCAGGGCGGCATTGCGCATCGGTGAACTCCGGCTGTTCGCATCAGGCCTCAACTTGGGCGTCAACCGACCGTCCCGCAAGGCCTCCCGCGAGTGCATGTTGGCTCTTGCAACCCCTCGTGGCGGCAAACTGCCGTCTTCCGGTGCGGCGCCGTCTCCACTACATTCACGGGATGAAGCGCCCCGTTTCCAGGACCCTCCTGTTGCTCTCCGCCGCTGCCCTCGGGGTCGCCGGCGGAGCGTTCCTGACGGGGGCGGCCTTCGCCGGCTGGACGACCCATGGCGCCAGCATCTTCATGGCGCTGGCGGAAACGGGTCTTTCCTGGTGCTTCTGATTCCTGCCCTCACGGCGATACAGACATGAACGTGATGCGCTTCATCCTCGTCGGTATCTTCGTCCTGATGGCCGTCGCCGTCGGGCTGGTCGGCTACAATTGGTACCGTAGTGCCGGCGGCGAAGCCTACGGCGCGCCTTTCGTCCTGGTCGACCAGAAAGGCACGGAGATCACAGAGCAGGCCTTCCGCGGCCACCCGACCGTGCTGTTCTTCGGCTTCACACACTGTCCCGAAGTCTGCCCGACCACGCTTGCCGAAATGGACAGCTGGCTGACGGCGCTGGGCGACGAAAGCCGGGACATCCGGGCCTATTTCGTGTCGATCGATCCGGAGCGCGACGACGCCGTCACGCTGGATCGCTATGTCAGCAACGTGTCGCAACGCATCACCGGCATCACCGGCGAGCCGGACAAGGTGGCGGCCATGGCCAAGGCGTTCGGCATCTACGTCAAGAAGGTTCCCCTCGAAGACGGGGACTACACCATGGACCACACCGCGACGGTGCTGCTCCTCGACCGCGACGGCGGCTTTTTCGGAACGATCGCCTATGGCGAGAACTCCGATACCGCCATCGCCAAGCTCAAGCGTCTCGTGAAGGAAGGCTGAGCCCCCACACATGCCGCAGACCCGAGTGTCCCTACGTACCGACAAGGCCACGGCCCATCGGCTCTTTCCCGTCGTCGAGCTGGCGTTCGAGGAGGAAGGCTATCCCCTCGCCCTGTCCGAGATCGACGAGGACCGGGACATCTACGAAGTCTCGCTCTACGTCGAGGAGGATCCCGAGCCGGTCGAGGCCCGTCTTCGCTCGATCCTTGAGGCCGAAGCTGTGGCAGCGTCGGTGGAGCGCGAGGTGCTCCCGGACGTCGACTGGGTGGCGCATTCGCTGGCCGGTCTACAGCCGGTTCGCGCCGGTCGTTTTCTCGTTCATGGCAGACACGACCGCCATCGCCGCCGCATCGGCGAGCTCGCCATCGAGATCGAGGCCGGCATGGCCTTCGGCACAGGTCACCACGAGACCACTGTCGGCTGCCTGCAGACGATCGGCAAGGTGGTGCGGCGCGAGCATCCGCGCAACGCCCTCGACCTCGGCACGGGCAGCGGCGTGCTCGCCATTGCGCTTGCCAAGCTGGCGCACATACCCGTGCTAGCGACTGACATCGACCCCGTGGCGACACGCGTAGCCACCGACAATGTGCGGCTGAATGGGGCGTCTGCCCTGGTCACGACCTGCACCGCCGCCGGCTTCCATCATCCGGCCTTCGCCCTGGGCGGACCGTTCGATCTGATCGTCGCCAACATCCTGGCGCGGCCGCTCATGCAGCTCGCGCCGGCGATGCGCCGACACCTGACGCCGGGCGGTTCGCTCGTCCTGTCAGGTATCCTGGCGCGCCAGCGCAACGCCGTGCTCGCCGCCTATTGCGGCGCGCGGTTCCGGCATGTGTCGACGCTGACGATCGGCGACTGGGTCACGCTCCACCTCAAGTGAGGCAAGGTCACCGCCGCTATCTGCCGGCCGGTTTGTCCTTTGCCGCCGTGTGCTGTTCGCGATAGCTGCGCGCGTACTGATCGGCCTGGCGCTGCCTCGCGGCAACGGCCGCATAAAAGGCCGATCTGATGATGCCGGTAACGGAAGCGGAAGCCATGCTGCACTCCTGTCGGTTGCCGGTACCTCCCGTCGATGAGGATGCAATGGGAACGACGGTCGTTGAACCGCTGATCGGGAATGGCAGCCATCCATTCCTGACGTAACGGAACCTGCTCGACCGGCCGCAACCCGTTCCGACATTGTTTCTCCACGAGGAGGCGGCTAGGGTTCGCAGCCGATCACCCTCGAGCGTTCCCATGTTCCAGACATTCGACGAAACCAATGATCCCTCGCATGGCGCTTCGCGTGTCGCGTCCCTGCGCACATGGTTGGATGAGGCAGGCCTCGACGGATTCCTTGTGCCGCGTGCTGACGAGCACCAGGGCGAATACGTGCCCGCTTGTGCCGAGCGGCTGAAATGGCTGACCGGATTCACGGGGTCCGCTGGCGTCGTCCTCGTGCTCAAGGAGCAGGCCGTGCTTTTCGTAGACGGCCGCTACACGCTCCAGGCCCGCCACCAGGTGGACCCGGAAGTCTTCGCGATCGAGAACCTGATCGGCAATCCGCCGCCGGAATGGCTGATGGAAAACGTCCCCGCCGGCACGCGGATCGGGCTCGATCCCTGGCTCCATACGATCTCCGAGGTCGCAGCCCTGCGGAAGGCCGGCGTCGAGGTTGTTCCCGTCGACACCAATCCCATCGACGTTCTGTGGGCCGACCGTCCGCAGCCGCCGCTTGGCAAGGTCGAGATCCAGCCGCTCGCATTCGCCGGCGAATTGGCCAAGGACAAGCTTGCGCGACTGGCGGAGGACATCAGGGCCGCCGGCGGCTCGCACGCGGTCCTGACCGATCCCTCGTCGCTGGCCTGGGCCTTCAACATTCGCGGTTCGGACGTCCCGCATACGCCGCTGGCGCTCGGCTTCGCCGTGCTGGCCGCGGAAGGGCCGCATCGCGTCTATCTCGACGAACGCAAGCTCGGCATCGAGACCAGGGCCTATCTGACGCAGCTTGCCCATCTCAAGTCGCCGTCCGAACTCGAATCCGACATCGCCGTCCTGGCGAACGAGGGATCGCAGATCCTCCTCGATCCGACGCTGGCCGCCGAACGGCTCCGCCTGATCGTTGTGGACAACAGCGGAAAGGTCGTGGAGGCGCCGGACCCGACCCGCATCCCGCGCGCCACCAAGAATTCCGCCGAGCTGGCGGGCAGCCGCGCGGCGCACCGCCGCGACGGCGCGGCCATGTGCAAGATGCTGGCCTGGCTCGACCGTCAGGAGCCCGGCACGACCGACGAGATCGCAGCAGTGACCGCGCTGGAAGGCTTTCGCCGCAGCATGGGCGAAGAGACGCAAATGCCGCTTCGCGACGTCTCCTTCTCTACCATCTCCGGCGCCGGCCCGAACGGTGCGATCATCCACTACCGCGTGTCACGCGATACCAGCCGCGTGCTGGGCAATGGCGAGCTTTTCCTGCTCGACTCCGGCGCCCAGTACCAGGACGGCACCACCGACATCACCCGCACCGTGCCGATAGGCACGCCGACCGCGGAAATGCGCCAGCGTTACACGCTTGTGCTCAAGGGCATGATCCAGATCTCGATGCTGCGCTTCCCGCCGGGCACGCGCGGCTGTGACATCGACGTGCTGGCCCGCGTCGCCCTGTGGCGCCACGGCCTCGACTACGCGCACGGCACCGGCCACGGCGTCGGCTCCTATCTGTCGGTCCATGAGGGACCCCAGCGCATCGCCAGGACCGGCACGCAGAAGCTGCTCCCCGGCATGATCCTGTCGAACGAGCCCGGCTACTACAAGGAAGGCGCCTACGGCATCCGTATCGAGAACCTCATCGTCGTGACGCCCGCCGAGGCGATCGACGGCGGCGACATCCCCATGCACGGCTTCGAGACCCTGACGCTCGCGCCCTTCGACAAGCGGCTCATCGACTACGACCTGCTGACGAAGGCCGAGCTGCAGTGGATCGACGCCTATCATGCCCGCGTGCTGGCCGAGATCGGGCCTATGCTGGACGGCGAGACGCTGGCCTGGCTGGAGAACGCGGCGGCTCCCCTCCCCGTCGTGCCGCACGGGAACGAGCCGATCCGGGCGTCCTGATTGGCGAGGCCTGCCTCAGAGGCCGGCCCAGCGCAGCAGCCCGAGCGCTGCTGCGCCCGCCAGGAACATCGGCAGCATGTCGAAGCGCAGCGCGACCAGTCCCGCGACCACCAGCGCTCCGAGCTCCGCCGGCTCGGCCGAAACGGCCGCCGGCGCCACCAGGGTGGTCAGCACCGCCGCCGGGACGGCGTCGAGCGCGGCCTCCACGCGCGGATGGACACGCTCGAACCGCGACAGGACAAGATGGCCGCCGATCCGAGTCAGGTATGTGACGACGGCGCCGGCAAGGATGATCCACCACGTCGTGCTCACGGGACGTCGCCCCCCACTGGCGATTCCAGTCCGTGCTTCTTCGGCGGGATGGCAGCGGCGAGCAGGATCCCCGCCAGCGCACCGATGGACACGTGCCAGGGCGAGCCGACCGTCCACAGCGCGAGCACCGACGCGGCCGCGCTGACCGCCACCACGGGCAGGAACAGAGGCCGCTTGTGGAACTCCATCACAAGCCCGAGAAAATAGATCGGCAGCAGGAAATCGAGCCCGAGCTCATGGGTGTTTCCGAGCAGGCTGCTGAAGAACGCACCCGCCCCGCTCGCCACCACCCAGGGAACGTAGATCCCAAGCGAGAGCCCGAAATACCAGGCGAATCCGACCTGTTTTCCCGACTGCGCGCGCCGCTCCGATTCGGCGAAATGCACGTCCGTGAGGAAGAAGAAGCCGAGCGCCTTGCGCGGACCGCTCCAGTGACGGATCCGCCGACCGAAGGTCGCCGAATACAGCACGTGCCGGAAGTTCACGGCGAAGATCGACAGAACGATCAGCCAGGGCGCGATCTTGTGGCCAAACAAATCGATGCCGACCATCTGGCTGGCGCCGCCGAAAATGAGCGCGCTCATCAGGGTGGCATCGACCACGCTCAGCCCGTTCTGGGCCGCGAGCGCGCCGTAGAGAATCGAGAACGGGAATACGGCAATCATCACCGGCACGCTGGCGCGCAGGCCGGAGTTGAAATCCGATGCGGGCGGGTGGCTCACCCGGGAAGAAGCGTGGGTACCTGACATCCGCCGGCTCTTAGGTCAGTCACCCAGACCTGTCATGCGAATTTGCTTGAGCCTCGGAATGAGCGTCGCTGAACACGGTGCTGGCGCCGAATCCAGCGAACCACTATTCTCCCTCAGGACCTTACAGGGAGAGTTTCGTGAGGGGTATCAACCATCTCGTCATAGCCGCCCAGGATCTCGACGCCCTCCGCCATCTGTGGGAGGGGCTGGGCTTCACCCTGGCGCCACGCGGACAGCACCCTTTCGGCACCAGCAACACGGTGATCCAGCTTCAGAAAAACTACATCGAACTCCTTGCCGTCACCCATCCCGAGGACGTTCCCGAGCACGGCCTGGACCAGTTCTCCTTCGCGGCCTTCAACCGCGACTACTTGGAGCGTCACGACGGCTTCTCGATGCTTGTCTTCGACAGCGAGGACGCCCATGCTGACCTGGACAACTGGCGCGCGGCGGGCCTGCACACCTACCCCCGCTTCGAGTTCGCGCGCCCGGCCAAGATGGCCGACGGCCGCGAGGTTACAGTCGGTTTCTCGCTCGCCTTCGTGTCGAATCCCGCAGCCCCCTGGCTCGGCACCTTCGCCTGCCAGCACTTCATGCCGGAATATTTTTCCCAGCCGAGCTTCCAGGCCCACGTCAACACGGCCACGACCGTCCACGACATCTGGATATCGGGCCCCCGCGCGCAGGGCCTCGCCCGCTATTTCGAGACCATCGTCGGCTCGCAGGCCATGCGCAAGCCGGGGCGCATCGACATTCCGACCAGCGCCGGCACCATCGTTCTCGCGGATCCCGGAGCCTTCGAAGCCTCGTTCGGTGTCCCCCCGCCGCATCCCGGCGACGGGCCACATCTCGCCGGCCTGACGATCGACTGCCTGAGCTTGGACGCCGTTCCCGACACCGATCTGTACATGGTCGGGGAACGCCTCATCCTTCCCCCGGAAAAGGCGTTCGGGACGGCGGTGGCGTTCCGCCGCGGCCGGCAGTAGAGGTCGGGCTCAGACCCCGACGCGCTCGAACCAGGTGTCCTCGTCGATGACCTCGATGCCGAGTTCGGTCGCCTGCTTCAGCTTGGAGCCCGCCCCCGGGCCCGCGACAACGAGGTCGGTGTTCTTCGACACCGACCCGGCGACCTTCGCGCCGAGCCGCTCGGCCATCGCCTTCGCCTCCGAGCGCGTCATGCGCACCAGCGTGCCGGTGAACACCACCGTTTTGCCCGCCACGGCGCTATCGGCGGAGATCGACACGATATAGGGCTTCGGCCTCACCTGCTTCAGCAGCTCGTCGAGCACGGCATCGTTCCGCTCGTTGCCGAAGAAGTCGACCAGAGCCCCGATCACCGTGTCGCCGATGCCGTTGATCGACGGGAAGACCGTGTGCGGGTCTTCGGCGGCCGCGGTCTCCTTGCCGACGCGAATGAACTCCTCGACGGTCGTGAACGTCTTGGCCAGCAGCGCGGCCGTCGTCTCGCCGACGTGGCGGATGCCGAGCGCGAAGATGAAGCGGTCGAGCTCGGGCTCGCGCCGCGCATCGATGGCCGCGAAGAGCTTGTCGAGGCCCTCGAAATTGCGTTCGTCGACGCTGCGCACGTTCTTGCGGGTCTTGCCGCTGGCAGCCTCCCGCTGCCGCGCCTGCTCCTCGCGCCGCTCAGCCAGCGCCTTCTGTGCCTCGGCGCGTTTTTCCTTCAGCGTGAAGATGTCGGCGGCTGTCTTGAGCAGGCCTGCGTTGAAGAACATCTCGATGTTTTCAGAGCCAAGCCCCTCTATGTCCATCGCGCCGCGCGACACGAAGTGCTTCAGGCTCTCGATGGCCTGCGCCGGGCAGATCAGTTCGCCCGTGCAACGGCGCCGGGAGTCTTCCTTGCCGGTCTTCTCGTTCAACTCGCGCGTCGCGGGCGAACCGCACACCGGGCAGGTATGCGGCATGACAAAGGGCACCGCGTCCGGTGGCCGCTTCTCGATGACCACGTCGACGATCTGCGGGATGACATCCCCTGCCCTCTGGATGACGACCGTGTCCCCGATCCGGATGTCCTTCCCGTCACGGATCGGCTGGCCGTTGCTGTCGCGACCGGCGATGTAGTCCTCGTTGTGCAGCGTCACGTTGACCACGGTAACGCCGCCGACGCTCACCGGATCGAGTCGCGCAACCGGCGCCAGCGTCCCGGTGCGACCGACCTGGATGTCGATCCCCCTCACCGTCGTCGTCGCCCGCTCTGCGGGGAACTTGTGCGCGATCGCCCAGCGCGGCTCGCCCGAGATGAAGCCCCAGCGGCGTTGCAGGTCGATCCGGTCGACCTTGTAGACGACGCCGTCGATGTCGTAGCCGAGCGAGGAGCGCTGAGACTCGATCAGCCGGTAGTGGGCGAGCAGTTCCTCCACGGTCCTGGCCCGGATCATCAGCGGATTGATGCGAAAGCCCCACTCCGCGAACTTCTGCACGGCCTCGTACTGGGTCGGAGCCGGCTCCTCGCTCGCATAGCCCCAGGCATAGGCGAAGAACTTCAGGTTGCGGCTAGCGGTGACGGACGGGTCCTTCTGTCTCAACGACCCGGCGGCCGTGTTGCGAGGGTTGACGTAATCCTGGCCTCCGGTAGCGGCCGAGCGTTCCTTGAGCGCCTGGAACTCGGCATAGGTCATGTAAACCTCGCCGCGAATCTCGATCGTCTCCGGCCAACCCGAACCCGCGAGCTTGTGCGGTATGTCGACGATCGTCTTCAGGTTGGCGGTGATGTCCTCACCGACCGTTCCGTCGCCGCGCGTCGCGCCTTGGACGAACACGCCCTTCTCGTAGCGGAGCGATGCCGACAGCCCGTCGATCTTCGGCTCGGCGGTAAAGGCGATGTCGAGATCCTTGTCACGCTCGAAGAACCTGCGTCCGCGTTCGATGAAGTCGACGACGTCCTCGTCCGTATAAGCCTTGGCGAGGCTGAGCATCGGCACCATATGCCGGACCTTGGCAAACCCCTCTGCCGGCGCTGCGCCGACCCTGCCCGTTGGGCTATCGGGCCGTATGAGATCCGGAAAAGCTTCCTCGATGGCGGCGTTGCGCTGCCGCAGCGCATCATACTCGGCGTCGGAGATGATCGGCGCGTCTTCCTGGTGATAGCGCCGGTCGTGCTCGGCAATCTCGGCGGCAAGCCGCGCCAGCTCGGCGGCGGCTTCCTCCTGGCTCAGCATGTCGACGGGCTTTTCGCTAGGCTGCATGTCTTCCTCAGGCGCGGATATGCGGACGCACGTTAGTCCAGATCGATGGCAGGCGGGAGCCGGTTCGGGCACTTCGGCGATCCCCTGCTGCCAGCCGTTGACTCACCCGTACGGACGCCCCTTCTGCAATCGCCTGCAACCTGCGGACGCAATCTCTACTGCATGTTATTATGGAATAATTCGCACGAAATACTATTGATAGGCACAGTGACAGCAACTCCAGGCAAGACATCATGGACAAGATTATTGTCGATATTGTCGGAACATCTTTCGCCGGAATCGGGGTCGTGGGCGGTCTCCTGCAATACATGTTCAACAGCCGCCGCGCAAACGCCGCGCGGGCCGCCGAAGAAATCGAATCCATTTACAGGGAAAAGTACATACTGACCGCCGAGAAGCTGCTCGACTACCCCTTATGCAAAATAGGCTACGAACGGCCGTCCGGACAAATCGAAGAAATCGTCGTCGACGAATTGGGCTTTCACCTTGCGCTACGCCATCACACCGTCCGCCGCTGCGAGGTTCCCGGCTACGATCCGCAGAAGGACGGGTTCCTCGCGCGCGTGTCCGCCCCCGGCGTGGATCCGCAGTATCTGTTTTCCGGGCGGGAGCACTTTATCCGCGACGTGTTCGACCGGTTCTTCGGCCGTCTTGAACGTATCGAGGCGCTGATATCCGCCAGGGTCATCACCGCCTCGGACTTCCGCGACCATTTCTCCTACTGGATCACGGTGATCGGAGATCCGCATGCGCCCGTCAGCCCGCTCAGCGCCGCCAAGCGCGCGACGCTGATCGACTACATCGTCAGGTACGATTTCAAGGGGGTGATCCGCCTGTTCGCGCGCTACGACAAGGACCTGTCTCTGCCCGCCGTCACTCGGCAGCCTCACGCTCCTGCAACAGCCTGGCCGCCGCCGCCCGCGCCTCGTCCGTGATCGTCTCGCCGGCCAGCATGCGCGCGATCTCCTCGTGCCGCGCTCCGCTGTCCATCCGTGTCACGCTGGTCACGACTCGGTCGCTGCCGCCCGTCTTGGCGATGAGGAAATGCACCCCGGCCCGCGCCGCCACCTGCGGCGCGTGGGTAACGGTAAGGACCTGCACTTTGCGCGCCAGCCGCGCCAGCCGCTGGCCGATCGCGTCCGAAACCGCGCCACCGACGCCCGAATCGATCTCGTCGAACACCAGGGTGGGCGCCGAGCCCCGATCGGCAAGCGCCACCTTGAGGGCCAGCAGGAAGCGCGACAGCTCGCCGCCTGAAGCCACCTTCATCATCGGCCCGGGACGCGTGCCCGGATTCGTCCGAACCCAGAACTCCACCTGATCGATGCCGTCGGAGCGACGGTTGTCCGGCTCCGTGGAGATTTCGACGATGAACGCCGCGCGCTCGAGCTTGAGCGCCGGCAATTCCGCCATGACGGCCTGCTCCAGCGCGGCAGACGCCGCCCGGCGCAGCTCCGAAAGTTGCGACGCCAGCCGGTCATAGGCGTTGCGCGCTTCGACGGCCTGCCGTTCGAGCACGCCGAGCTTCTCCTCGCCGGCGTCGAGATCGGCCAGATCCGCCGTCATAGCGTCGCGCAGCTGGGCTAGGTCGTCCACCTGGACGTTGTGCTTGCGTGCGGCGGCGCGCAAGGCGAACAGCCGCTCCTCCGCAGCCTCCAGCTTCTGCGGATCGTATTCGGTAGCGCGCAGCGCCGAGTCGACGCCCGACTGCGCCGCGTCGAGCGCGATCAACGCCTCGTCCAGCGACTTGACCACCGGCTCCAGCAGGTCCGGCGCCTCGGGCACCTTGCGCTGCAGCCGCCGCATCAGGCTGGCAAGCTGCGGCAACGGCGAGCCCTGCCCCGAGAGCGTGTCCTGCGCATCCTTGATCTCGGTGGCGATCTTCTCGACCCGCATCATCGCGGCCCGGAAATCCGCGAGTTCGGTTTCCTCACCTGGTTGCGGGTCGAGACGCGACAGTTCCGCCACCGCCGCGCGCAGATAGTCCGCCTCGCGCGCGGCCGCCTCTACCTTCGCCCGGTGTTGCGCCAGGGACTGCTCGGCCTCCCGCCAGTAGGACCAGGCTGCCGCGCATTCCCGCGCAACGCCGACATGGCCGCCGAAGGAGTCCAGCAGGTCGCGATGCGCGGCAGGGTCCACCAGGGCCCGTTCGTCGTGCTGCCCGTGGATCTCCACCAGCGCGCGGCCGATCTCGCGCATCAGCGCGACACTGGCCGGCTGGTCGTTGATGAAGACGCGGGTGCGGCCGTCGGAAGCCTGGATGCGCCGGAGAATGATGTCGCCGTCGTCGTCGATGGCGTTGTCGACGAGAATCGCGCGGGCGGGATGGTTCGCCGGCACGTCGAACACCGCCGTCACCTGCCCCTGTGGGGCGCCGTGCCGGACCAGCGAGGCGTCTCCCCGCGCCCCCAGCGCCAGCGACAGCGAGTCAAGCAGGATCGACTTACCCGCGCCAGTCTCGCCGGTCAGCACCGACAGTCCGGGAGAGAACTCGATGTCCAACCGCTCGATGAGGACAATGTCACGGATCGACAGGCGCGAGAGCATCTGGGCGCGTCTAGGGTCCCGATTCGGAAATTCGCCGGATCTCGATATCAGGCAAGATGCGGAATTGAGAGTCCAGCGAGACAGGCAAAACGCGGCTTCCGTGTGTCGGGTCTGCCTGGAAGTCCGCCGCGGCCATCTCCTTGGACCGCGGCGAGCTTCGAAATCATGACACTAGGCGCCGCCACCGGCGATCAGGGCTCCGGCCTTCGCAAGCCAGGACCCGCCGTGCTCGCGCGGTTCCAGACCGCCGGACTTGAGCAGCTTGTAGGAGTCCGCATACCAGCGGCTGTCCGGGTAGTTCCGGCCAAGCACCGCCGCGGCGGTCTGCGCCTCGTTGACCAGGCCCATCGCATAGTAGGCTTCGGTAAGACGCGCGAGCGCTTCCTCGATGTGGCGCGTGTTCGAATAGTTCTCGACGACATAGCGGAATCGCTTGATCGCCGCGATGTATTCCCGCCGCTCGAGGTAGTAGCGCCCGGTCTGCATCTCCTTGCCGGCGAGCTGGTCGCGCGCGAAGCGGATCTTGTCCTGCGCGTCGTCGACATACTCCGACTCCGGCCAGCGCTGGACCAACTCCTCCATCGCCTCGATCGTGCGCCGAGATTCCTTCTGGTCCTGCGTCACGTCGCGAATCTGACGGAAATAGCAAAGCCCGATAATGTACTGCGCGTAAGCGGCGTCCGGCGACGACGGGTAGAGTGTCACGTAGCGCTTGGCCGCGTTGATCGCCTCGTCGTACTTGCCCTGGCGATAGTTGGCGAACGCACCCATCACCATCGCCTTGCGGGCATACTCCGAATAAGGGTGCTGGCGGTCGATCGCTTCGAACTTGCGGCTCGCCTCCGTCAACCGGCCCGCATTCAGGTTGGCCAAGGCCTGGTTGTAGAGAACATCTGCCGGCTCGGTCTGCTCCACATAGGTGGAGAGGTCGAGATCAGCCTCCGTCGTGCTGCAGGCGGCTACGAAAAGCGGCGCGGCAAGCACGGCGACGCCGGCGATGCCTGCGCGAATGCGCCTGGCGCGCATAGGATTCTCAAACGACATCTTTCTGGACCGCCCTCCGGCGAATTGTCTGGCTTTCGGCACTAGACCGAATCCCCCACCAGGCCAACCCTATCAGAAGTCATTTGCGCTTTTTTGTGGCGGCGAACAACAGATCAGCCACCGCCACGAAATTCAGATCATCCAGGGAGCGTAGACGGGCGCGTTGACCGCGATCATCTCCGCCCCGCGACCACGTTCACGCCGGCCGGTCTCGACGATCTCGAACGCGGAGCGGTCGGACAGGAGCTGGCGCAGGGCCATCGCATTCAGCTTGTGACCGCCCTTGTACGAACGGAAGCAACCGAGGAAGCGCGCGCCTGCAAGCGCCAGGTCGCCAATGGCATCCAGGGTCTTGTGACGCACGAACTCATCCTCGTATCGCAGACCCTCGAGATTGATCACCCGGTCGTCGTCGCCGATCACCACAGTGTTCTCGAGCGACGAACCGAGGGCATAGCCGCTGGCCCACAGCTTCTCGACGTCGCGCATGAAACCGAAGGTCCGGGCGCGCGACACGTCGCGACGGAAGGCGTCCGAATCGAGGTCGATAGCCAGCGCCTGCCGCCCGACCGCACCGCTTTCGAAGTCGATCTCCACCTCGAAGCGCGTGCCACGATAGGGGCGGAACTCTGCCCAGGACGAACCACTCTCGACACGAACGGGCTTCAGCACGCGGATATAACGGCGCTTGGTGTCAAGGCACTCGATGCCGGCTTGGTCCAGCGCTTCCACGAACGGCGCGGCGCTGCCGTCCATGACCGGCGCTTCCTCGCCATCGATCTCGACAAGAGCGTTGTCGACGCCGAGCCCGTAGAGGGCTGCCATCACATGCTCCACGGTCGCAACGCGCGGACCGCGGCCAAGAACCGTGCAGAGAGCCGTGGAACCAACCTCGGAAACCAATGCGGGAATGCGCCGGGAGCCGGCCTCACTGCCCTTCGGAACGAACACGATTCCCGTATCCGCGTCCGCGGGGTTGAAGCGTATCGTCACCTGCTTGCCGCTATGAACACCGATTCCCGAAAGGGACACCGATGCTCCGAGCGTCTTTTGATATCCGTTCAACTCAAGCCCCGCATATCCGACACGGAGATCCGCTGCCACGCCCCGCCGCATTGTGAATTCTCCGGCGATATCAACATCATGACAGCGGTGAAATTCCCGCCGTTTTCGAGCGTGAAGATAGTCGTGCGGTAGGAGCGAGCCAAATCACGGTTTCTTACTCAGTGTTACCGCAGCCGCCTTTGACCGACTTGGCGCAATTGTCTGAAATCTCGGTAAATTTTTGCTTTCCAAAAGTTGCCGAAAAGCCCCTCGTCCGCCCCTTTCCGACGCCCTGCGTTAACACATCGCCCGGAGCCGCGAGGCGACTCCGGGCGAGGTCATTTCGAATCTCTGGACGAAGCGGCCGCCCGATCGGCGTCGGGCGGGACCGTGAACGTCAGTTGGCCTGCCGGCGCAGGAAGGCGGGGATCTCGAGCTGATCGTCCTCGTGCGCCGCGCGCGGCTGGGGCGCGAGGCGACCATGATCGTCGAGCTGGCCTCGACGCGGCGCGTAGATCTGCGAGTCCTGCAGGCGGCGCGCCTCCGGAGCCGGCTGGCGCAGCTTCGGCTCGCGGGTCTGGACCGGCTCGACCCGGGCGACGTCGTCATCGCGTCGGGTGAGACCGCTGGTGATCCGCTTCAGCAGGCCAAGCGGGCCGCGATCCTCGGCGTCCACCGGACGCGCGGACGGCTCGATCTTCCCCTGGACCATCGGCGGGAAGTCCTCGACGCGCGGCATGCGCGGAGCCTGCGCGGCAGGAGCGGGCTCGCGGGCCGGCTGCAGCGGGGCAACCTGCTGCGCCACCGGCGCGGCATGGACCTCGGGCTGGTGCTGCGCGACAGGCTGCGGCGCGGCCTGCACGGGAGCAACGGGCGCGACAGGAGCTTCGGGCGCCGGGAAGATCCGGCTTTGCGGACGGAAATCGTCCGCCGGAGCGGACCGCTGCGCCGCGGCGGCATTCTGCTCGGCTGCGCGCATAGCGTCCGCGACCGGGTCCGCCGAACGGGCTTCGACACGCGCGCCTTCGACAGCGGCGACCTGCGGACGCTGATCGGCCGGGCGCTGCTGCACCGGCTTCGGCGGCTGGCGGATCGAGATCGGAGCCGCGGCGATCTCCGCAGCGGTCTTGTCGATGCCGGTGGCGACCACCGACACGCGGATCACGCCTTCCAGCTCCTCGTCGAAGGTCGCGCCGAGGATGATGTTGGCGTCCTGGTCAACTTCCTCGCGGATGCGGGTCGCGGCCTCGTCCACCTCGAACAGGGTCAGGTCGCGTCCGCCGGTGATCGAGATCAGCAGGCCCTTGGCGCCCTTCATCGAAGTCTCGTCGAGGAGCGGATTGGCGATAGCTGCCTCGGCAGCCGCCATTGCCCTGCCCTCGCCCGACGCCTCGCCGGTGCCCATCATTGCCTTGCCCATCTCGCGCATGACCGAGCGAACGTCGGCGAAGTCGAGGTTGATCAGGCCCTCCTTGACCATCAGGTCGGTGATGCAGGCCACGCCCGAGTAGAGCACCTGGTCGGCCATCGCGAAGGCGTCGGCGAAGGTGGTCTTGTCATTGGCGAGCCGGAACAGGTTCTGGTTCGGGATGACGATGAGCGTGTCGACGCACTTCTGCAGCTCTTCGATGCCCATGTCGGCCGTCTTCATGCGGCGCTGGCCCTCGAAGTGGAAAGGCTTGGTGACGACACCGACGGTGAGGATGCCCTTCTCGCGGGCAGCGCGGGCAACGACCGGCGCCGCACCCGTGCCGGTCCCGCCGCCCATGCCGGCGGTCACGAAGCACATGTGCGTATTGGAGAGGTGGTCAACGATCTCGTCGATGCACTCCTCGGCCGCGGCCCGACCGACTTCCGGCTGGGCCCCCGCACCGAGCCCCTCGGTGACGTGCGCGCCGAGCTGGATCAGGCGCTCGGCCTTCGACATGTTCAGCGCCTGGGCATCTGTGTTGGCCACCACGAAGTCGACGCCCTTCAGGCCCGCCGAAATCATGTTGTTGACCGCGTTGCCGCCGCCGCCGCCCACACCGAACACGGTGATACGGGGCTTCAGTTCGGTGATGTCCGGCCTCCGGAGATTGATCGTCATGTTCTTCGTCCTCTGCCTTTCCTGCCGCGCGCCGACGCGGCTCGCTGGGGCATGCCCCGTTGTTAGAAACTGTCTTTCAACCACTGACCCACACGACTGAGACGGCCGCCCGTCCCTGTCATGCGCGCACGCAAACTCTCACCGATACGCCCGCTCTCGAACTCCGCCACCTGCGGGTGGATCATCAGGCCGACCACCGCCGAGAAGGCCGGCCCCTTCGCTGCCACCGGCAGACTGGAGACGCCCAGCGGCCTGCCGATACGCACATTTCGCCCGAGTACGCGCCGGGCGGTGTCCGGCAAGCCGGGCAACTGGCTCGCGCCTCCCGTGAGCACCACACGCTTGCCCACGATGTTTCCGTAGCCCGATTTGTTGATTCGATCCCGGACGAATTCGAGCGTCTCTTCGACCCGCGCGCGGATGATGCGGGTCATCACGGCATGCGGAACCTGGAGCGGTACGTCGCCCTCTTCCGTCCCGATCGGCTGCACGGAGACCACCTCCCGGTCATCCACTCCCGGAGCAAGCGTGCCATGCATCACCTTCAGCCGTTCGGCGTCCTCGAAGCGCGTCGAAAGACCCTTGGCCAGATCGAGCGTCACATGACTGCCGCCGACAGGAAGCGTGTCGCAATGCACGAAACGCCCCTCGGAAAAGATCGCGATCGTCGTGGTTCCGCCGCCCATGTCCACGCACGCGGCGCCCATCTCCAACTCGTCGTCCACCAGTGCGGCCAAGCCGCTTGCATAGGGCGTGGCGACCATCCGCTCGACCGACAGGTGCGAGCGATTGATGCAGAGTTCGAGATTCCGCTGCGGCGCCGAATCGCCGACCAGCACATGCATGTCGACGCCCAGTGTGTCGCCGACCATCCCGCGAGGGTCGCGCACGCCGCGCTCGCCATCCAGCGAGAACGATACCGGCAGCGCATGCACCACAGATCGATCTGCCTTCAACGACTGCTTGGCGCCGGCCGCGAGCACGCGCCGAACATCCGATTCGTCAACCTCGTGGCCGCCGAGATTGATCGTCGCGGAGTAGACATGACTCTTCAGCCGGCCTGCCGTCAGATTGACGATCAGCGAGTCGACGGTAAGGCCAGCCATGCGCTCGGCCGCATCGACGGCGAGCCGGACCGCCTGCTCCGCCCGCTCCAGATCCACCACCATTCCCGCCTTCACGCCGTGGGAGCGCTGGTGGCCGATGCCGATCACCTTGATCTTATGGGTGCGCCCGCGCAGCAGCTGCGTCGGCTCCGTCGGCTTGAGCTCCGCAACGATGCAGCAGACCTTGTTCGAACCAACGTCCAGCACCGTGACGATGCCGGAACGATTCGGAGCGGATCCTCCGGACCTGCCGAGCCAGCTCATATCTGCTTCTCCGCAGCCACCTTGCGGGCCTTCAACGCCTTCGCAAAAGCCTCTTGGCGATCCTTCACCGCCTCCGCGGTCATCTTCACCACGACCCGGTCCGAAAGCCGGAGATCAACGACCGCGACGTCACGATTGAGGAGCTGATGCTTCTCATCCATCTGCTCGAGCGCGGCCATCGCCTCGTCCGCGCCGAACTCGGGCAGCTTCACGGTCACGCCGCTGGACAACTTGAGGTTCCAGCGACGGCCGCCGACAAGGACGTAACCCTTGACCTTGGCCGCCAGCGTCGGGTGCTGCATCACCCGCTCGACGAATTCCGCGGCCCGTCCAGCAGCACCATCGCCCACGACAAGCGGCAGGCTGGCATGCCTCCCGCCGCTGAAGGGCACAATCACATTGCCATTGCGACCAATGATCGAAAGCTCGCCGGCATGCTGCCAGATGGCAAAGGGCTCGCGCTCCTGGATGCGGACTTCCAACATCTCGGGATAGATCTTGCGGACCGATGCCACCTCCACCCAGGGGAGCTGGGCAACACGATCCCGCGCGGCATCCACGTCAAAGCCCACCAGCGAGGTCCAGCCCGACAGCTCCAGCCGCTCCAGCACGTCGATCTCGGAAGTCTCGTGATGACCAATGACCCGTACTTGATCGACCGCAAATCCTGTGCGCGCCGTGACGGCCTGAGCGATGTCGGGAACGCGCCCACCCAGCCAGGAACCGTAGATGCCGGTCGCCGCGAACAGCAGAGCCGTTGCCGTCGTCGCCGCGTAGCGCGGCGGCACGAAATCTCCCGTGCCGAGACGCCGCAGCAACCGGACAGGACGGCGCAGCCAGCGCGGCAGCACGAAACGGTCGAGCCCCTCGCCGATACGGCCCGACCTGGACCTCAGCGCGAACACGATGCGTCCTCCACCATCCAACTCAACAACTCCGCAAAGGAATGGCCGGCCTCTGCCGCGATTTCGGGAACGAGCGACGTCGGCGTCATGCCTGGCTGCGTATTGATTTCCAGCCAGACGACCTCGCCATCCGGAGAGTGCCGATCGTCGTAGCGGAAGTCCGAGCGAGAGACGCCCCGGCAGCCGATGGCCTGATGAGCCTTGAGGGCCAGTGTCTGTATCTTTTGGTAAATATTTAGTGAAATTTTAGCGGGGCAGACGTGCTTTGACCCGCCCGGCGCATATTTCGAATCGTAGTCATAGAAGGCATGGCCGGTCGGGACGATCTCGCATACGCCGAGCGCCACGTCGCCCATCACCGCGCAGGTCAGCTCGCGCCCATAGATGTAGCGCTCGACCATCACCTCGTCGCCATAGCGCCACTCGTCGGAGGCAATGACCTGCGGAGGATAGCTCTGCCCCTCCTTGACGATCACGACGCCGAAGCTCGACCCTTCGTTGACCGGCTTCACCACATAGGGAGGCGGCATGGGATGCCGATCCACGATCGCATGGCGGTTGACGACCTTCGATTCGGCAACCGGAATGCCAGCCGCCCGCGCGACGCACTTGGCCTGCTCCTTGTTCATGGCAAGGGCCGAGGCCAGCACGCCGGAATGCGTATAGGGAATCTGCAGGTACTCGAGGATGCCCTGGATCGTACCATCCTCGCCGTAAGGACCATGAAGCGCATTGAAGGCGACGTCCGGCCGCAACCCGGCAAGCACCGCAGCCACGTCGCGACCGACATCGACGAGCGTCACGCGATAGCCGGCGCTCTCCAGCGCAGCCGCGCACGACTTTCCCGACGAAAGCGACACCGGGCGCTCGGAGGAGAACCCTCCGTAAAGCACGGCGACATGCTTCTTTGACACGCTTTGCATGGCCCCTCGAACCGATTCTGACGAACGAATCGCAGACAGGACTCATCATCTCCGGCGAAGCTTTCGCCGGACATGCGCCGCTCAAAACCCAAATCAGGAAACGCCGTCGAAGAGAGTGAATCAGAGCCGGATTCGCGTGGCAAGCACCGAATGTGACGCGGCGTAAAATTCTCCCGCCGAGTATGGCAAGAATGACTCAGATGCTGCCGCAAACGGCAGCCCTCGTGGCCGGGGTCAGAGCAGCAGGCCGAGGAATTCCTGGACCTCACGCCCCTGCTTGAAGCGCCCGATCCGCTTGATCTCCCACTGCAGCCGGACGCCGGAATGCTCAAGCACACGCGCGCGCACCGTCTCACCGAGCGTTTCGAGGTCGTAGGCGGTGGCGTGACCGACATTGATCATGAAGTTGCAGTGCATCGGCGACATCTGCGCTCCGCCGATCATCAGGCCGCGGCAACCCGCCTCGTCGATGACCTTCCAGGCCGACGTGCCCTCGGGGTTCTTGAACGTCGAACCGCCGGTTTTCTCGCGAATCGGCTGCACCGTTTCGCGATGGTGCCGCACTGCATCCATCGCCGTGCGTATCGTCGCCTGGTCCTCGCGGTGGCCCTCGAAGACTGCCGAGGTGAAGATCAGGTCCGATGGCGCGGACGAATGCCTGTAGGCATAGCCCATGTCCGCGTTCGACAGGACGTGCAGGTTGCCCTGCCGATCGAGCGCGCGCACCTCGACGACACGCTCGCGCGTCTCGACGCCATTGGCGCCCGCATTCATGCGCAGCGCCCCGCCGATGGAGCCGGGAATGCCGTAGTAGAAATGGAAGCCGCCGATGCCCGCCTTCAGCGCCACGGCGGCGACGTGCTTGTCGGGCGTGGCCGCGCCCGCACGGATACGCGTCTCCGAAATCGCGTCCGCCTCGCCGAAGCCGCGCGCTGAAAGACGGACGGTGAAGCCAGGGATGCCCCCCTCGCGAACGATGAGGTTCGACCCGACACCGACGACCGTTACCGGTATCTCCTCCGGCACCGCCTTCAGGAACGCCGCGAGGTCATCCTCGTCGGCCGGCTGGTAGAGCACTTCCGCGGCCCCGCCCGCACGGAACCACGTATACTTTTCCATGTCGGCATCGACAGTCACGCGGCCCCGCAGGCCGGCCAGCCGATCGCCCAGTTCGGCAAGAAGGATATCGCCCGCCTTCATGCCGCTTCGCCACCGAGTTCCTTGGGCAACGCATAGGCCCATTGCGTGATGTTGCCGGCGCCGAGGAAGACGACGAAGTCGCCCTCGTGGGCGATCTCGCGGATGATCGGCGCAATCGCCTCCGGCCCTTCGATGAACCGGGCATCACGATGTCCGCCGGCGCGAATGCGATGCGCAAGCGCCTCCGAGCTAACGCCCTCGATCGGTTCCTCGCCCGCCGGATAGACCGGCGCGACCATGATCGTGTCCGCATCGTTGAAGCAGGCGGAGAAGTCATCGAACAGGTCCCGCAAGCGGGTGAAGCGGTGGGGCTGCGCAATCGCGATCACCTTGCCGCGCGTCGCATCGCGCGCTGCCCGCAGCACCGCCTTGATCTCGACCGGATGATGCCCGTAATCGTCGAAGATCTTCACGCCGTTCCAGGCTCCCGTGGGCGTGAAGCGGCGCTTGACGCCGCCGAACGACGCCAGGCCCTTCTTGATCGCCTCCGCCGAAATGCCGAGCTGGTGCGCCACGGCAATCGCCGCGGTGGCGTTGGACACGTTGTGCCGGCCAGGCATCGGCAGGACGATGTCCTTGATCACCGTCTCTTCCCCGGTCTTGCGGTCGCGGATGGTCACGTCGAACCTGGACGTGCCGCCATCCGACTGATGGCCCGAGAAGCGTACGTCAGCCTGGGCATTGCCGCCATAGGTGATGACGCGCCGGTCCTCGATCCTGCTCACCAGGGCCTGCACCTCCGGATGGTCGGTGCACATCACGCCGAAGCCGTAGAACGGAACGTTCTCGACGAATTGCCGGAAGGCCTCGCGCACCTTGTCGAAGCTGCCGTAGTGGTCGAGGTGCTCGGGGTCGATGTTGGTGATCACCGCGATGTCGGCCGGCAGCTTCAGGAAGGTGCCGTCGCTCTCGTCGGCTTCCACCACCATCCAGTCACCGGCGCCCATGCGGGCGTTGGTGCCGTAAGCGTTGATGATGCCGCCATTTATCACTGTCGGGTCGAGGCCGCCGGCGTCGAGCAACGAGGCGACCATCGACGTCGTGGTCGTCTTGCCGTGGGTTCCGCCAATCGCCACCGCCTGGCGGAAACGCATCAGTTCGGCCAGCATCTCGGCGCGGCGAACAATCGGCAGCAGCTTTTCGCGCGCCGCAACGAGCTCGGGATTGGTCTTCTTGATCGCCGTCGAGACGACCACGACTTCCGCATCCCCGAGATTCGCGGCCTTGTGGCCGACGAAACACTCGATGCCCTTCTCGCGCAGCCTCTGGACATTGGCGCCGTCGGTCTGGTCGGATCCCTGCACGCGGTAGCCGAGGGTATGCAGGGCCTCGGCGATGCCGCTCATGCCGATGCCGCCGATGCCGATGAAATGCACCAGCCCGATGGTCTGCGGCATCTTCATGAAAGCTTTCCCTGCACCGTTGAGGTTGTCGATCCCTTCCCGGCAATAGCCTCTGCGAGGTCCGCGAGCAACCGCGCGGCATCCGGGTGCCCGGCCGACTTCGCGGCGGCGGCCATGCGCGCCATCCGATCGGGGTCGTCCATTGCCGCGCCGACCAGCTCCGCTATCCGTTCGGCCGAAAGGCTAGACTGCGGATGGACCTCCGCGCCGCCGGCCACGGCAAGTGCGGCGGCGTTCGCAGCTTGGTCGTGGTCCAGCGCGTACGGATAGGGCACGAAGAACGCCGGCCGCCCGATCACGGCGACCTCCGAAACGGTCGAGGCTCCCGAGCGCGAAATAACGAGATGTGCTGCCGCGATCCGCGCCGCCATGTCGATGAAGAACGGCGACACCTCGGCCGCGATGCCGAGATCGGCATAGGCCTTCTTCACCCGGTCCGCGTCTTCGGCACGCGCCTGCTGGGTCAGTCTCAGGCGGCTCCGCTGTTCCAGGGACAGCTTCGCCACGGCGGCGGGAATGGCGTCGGAAAAGAACTGCGCACCCTGGCTGCCGCCGAAGACCAGCAGCCGGAATTCCTGGCCGGGCCCGGAAGGCTCGTAGGCGACGTCGGCAGCATCCAGCACAGCCGGCCTCACCGGATTGCCGGTCTTCACGATCTTCGTCGCAACACCGCTCGATCCCGGCTGCAGGAAGCCACCCGCGATCGCCGTCACGCGCGGCGCAAGCGCCTTGTTGGCGCGGCCCATGACCGCGTTCTGCTCATGGATCAGCGTCGGCACGCGCCTGCGGGTCGCAGCGTAGAGCGGCGGCAACGTCGGATAGCCGCCGAAGCCCACCACCGCGGCCGGACGGATGCGCGCGATCAGCGCCGAGGCCTGCCGCACGCCGCGCCAGATGGTCCAGAACGACCGCGCCAGTGCGATGGGGTTCTTTGAGCCGAAGGTGGCCGAGGAGATCGCGTGGATCTCGCTCGCGGGAAAGTTGCCGGCGAAGCGACCCGCGCGGTCGTCGGTTGCGAGATGCACCTCCCAGCCACGGACGGCGAGCTCATGCGCCAGCGCCTCGGCCGGAAACAGGTGGCCACCGGTGCCACCTGCAGCAAGCAGAATCGTTCCCTTCGCCATGTTACTCTGCGGCCACCGCATAGCGTGCGAGGAAGTCTGCCTCCGTCTCGCGACGGCGGGCCGGCTTCTTGCGGGTGAGCGCCAGCACCATCCCCATCGAGATGGCGATCGCGATCAGCGAGGAACCGCCATAGGAGATGAACGGCAGCGTCATGCCCTTGGCCGGCATCATCTGCAGGTTGACGCCCATGTTGATGATCGACTGGAAGCCGAAGACGCAGACGAGACCAGCCACCGCATACCGGGTGAATTCGTCCTGCTCCTTCAGGGCGGTGTTGAGCCCGCGCAGCACGACGAAGGCAAACAGCATCATGATCAGGAAGCACATGATGATGCCGTACTCCTCGCCGGCGACGGCGAAGACGAAGTCCGCATGGCTGTCCGGGATCAGCTTCTTGTAATAGCCCTCGCCGGGTCCAACGCCGAACCACCCACCGTTGATGACGGCATCCCGGCCCATGTCGACCTGGTAGGTGTCGCCCTCGCCGGTCAGGAAGCGATTCACGCGCCCGGCCACGTGATCGAAGGTAACGTAGGCGCCGAGACCGCCTACGACGGCGAGCACGCCGATCGCGATGATCCAGAGCCAGGGCATGCCGGCCAGGAAGAACATGACACCCCAGGTTCCGGTGATCAGGATGGTCTGGCCAAGGTCGGGCTGCAACACCAGCAGGCCAACCACCAGCCCGAGCAGCATCAGCGCCAGGAAGTTGCCGGGAATCTCGGGTCGCCGTGCCTTCTCCGCGAACAGCCAGGCGCAGATGATGACGAAGGCGGGCTTGAGGAACTCGGACGGCTGGATCGAGATGCCCATGATCGACACCCAGCGGTGGGCGCCCTTGGCCTGCACGCCCACGAACAGCACCGCGACCATCAGCACCAGCGAGCAGCCCAGCATCACCAGGGCCAGCCGGCGCACCTGCCGGGGCGTCAGGAACGACACAGCGAACAGGGCGATCACGGCCGGGATCATGTAGACGATCTGGCGGGTCGCAAAATGGAAGCTGTCCAGCCCGATGCGTTCGGCGACTGCCGGACTCGCCGCGAAGGAGAGCACGATGCCCAGCCCCATCAGCGTCAGGAATGCCGCGAGGAACCAACGATCGACGGTCCGCCACCAGACGGCGACGGGGCGACGGTCGAGACGGCTGTGCTGCATCAGCGTTCCCCTCCAATGGGTGTGACGCCCGGTAGGGCGAGCACGGCTTGCCGGAAGGCTTCGCCGCGCACCTCGAAATTCTTGAACTGGTCGAAGCTGGCGCAGGCCGGCGACAGGAGCACCACGACGTCGCCGCTGTCATCGGCCTCCGCGTCGCGCGCCGCATGTTCCACCGCAGCCGCAAGCGTGCCGGAAATCTCGTAGGGCACCGCCTCGCCCAGCGTGACAGAAAAGGCCGGCGCGGCCTCACCGATCAGGTAGGCCTTGGCGATCCGTGGGAAGTAGCCGCGAAGCGGCTCGATGCCCCCCTCCTTCGGAAGCCCTCCGGCGATCCAGTAGATGCGGGAGAAGCTGGACAGGGCTGGAGCCGCCGCGTCGGCATTGGTCGCCTTGGAGTCGTTGACGAAGAGCACCTTGCCCTTGCGGCCCACCTGCTCCATGCGGTGCGCGAGGCCCGGGAAGCTCTCGAGCCCCGACTGGATCTCTCCGAGATCGAGCCCGACCTTGAGGCAGGCGACCAGCGCAGCGAGCGCGTTCTGGGCGTTGTGCTGGCCGCGCAGCGAGCCGATGCCTTCGAGGAAGGCGATGCGGCTGTAGCTTCCCTCCACTGCCTCCATCAGGTCGGTGCCGTTGGCGAAATAGCCGTCCGGAAGAGGAAGGCGCTTGGAGATGCGCACCACCTCCTTGCCCGCCTTCTCCAGCCGGTCGGCGATCTGCGCGCAGTAGACGTCGTCGATGCCGATGATCGCCAGATCGCTCCCCGAAACCAGCCGCTCCTTGATCGACGCGTAGTGCTGCATGGTGCCGTGTCGGTCGAGATGGTCCGGCGTCAGGTTGAGCAGCACGCCGGCGGTCGGATTGATCGAGGGCGCGAGGTCGATCTGGTAGGAGGAACACTCCACGACATAGAACCGGTCCGGCCGGGGCGGCTCGAGCGTCATCACCGCCCGTCCGATGTTGCCCCCCATCTGGGTGTCGCGGCCGGCCGACTTCAGGATGTGCGCCGTGAGCGCCGTCGTGGTCGACTTGCCATTGGTGCCGGTGATGGCGATGAACGGGGCTTCGGGCGCCTGGGCGTTGCGCTCCCTTGCGAACAGCTCGATGTCGCCGATGATCTCCACGCCCGCCGCCCGCGCCAGCTCTACGCTCCAGTGCGGCTTGGGATGGGTCAGCGGCACGCCGGGCGCCAGCACGAAGGACGAGAAGGTGGACCAGTCGGCGTTGCGCAGGTCGCCGACCGCAATTCCTGCGGCCTCGGCGCGCGCGACACTCTCCGGGTTGTCGTCCCAGGCGACCACATTCGCGCCGCCCTCGACCAGCGCGCGGCCGGTCGCGATTCCCGAGCCGCCAAGCCCGAACAACGCGACCGTTTTGCCCTCGAAGGTACGGGCTGGGATCATGGCGACTATCTCAGCTTGAGCGAGGACAGGCCAACCAGGGCCAGGATGACGGCAATGATCCAGAAGCGGATCACCACCTGGCTTTCGGTCCAGCCGAGTTTTTCGAAATGGTGATGGATCGGAGCCATCAGGAACACCCGGCGGCCGGTCATCTTGAAGTAGCCGACCTGGATGATGACCGACAGCGCCTCCATGACGAACAGGCCGCCGATGATCGCCAGCACGATCTCGTGCTTGGTGGCAACGGCGATGGTGCCGATGAGGCCGCCGAGCGCCAGGGACCCTGTATCGCCCATGAAGATGGCCGCTGGCGGCGCATTGAACCACAGGAAGCCGAGGCCAGCGCCGATCACCGAACCGAGGATCACGGCGAGCTCGCCGGTGCCCGGCACATAGTGGATCTGCAGATACTCGGCGAAGACCGCGTTACCCGAGAGATAGGCGATCATCCCGAAGGACGCCGCGGCGATCATGATTGGGACGATCGCCAGCCCGTCCAGCCCGTCGGTCAGGTTCACCGCATTGCCGGCCCCGACCACAACGAAGGCCGCGAACGGAACGAAGAACCACCCGAGGTTGATGATCAGGTCCTTGATGAAGGGGAACGTGAGCGAGGAGGAGAACGGCTCCTGCCCGAAGTGCATGATGACCCATGCCGCGATGGCCGCGATAACGAACTCGATGCCTAGCCGCGCCTTCCCGGACAGGCCGCGATGGGACTGCTTCGTCACCTTGAGGTAGTCGTCATAGAAGCCGATGGCGCCGAAGCCCACCGTGACGAGCAAGACGACCCACACGTAGACGCTGGTGACATTGGCCCACAACAGCGTCGAGCCGATGATGCCGGAGATGATCATCAGCCCGCCCATCGTCGGCGTGCCGGCCTTCTTGAAATGCGTCTGCGGCCCGTCCGCGCGGATGGGCTGCCCCTTGCCCTGCCGCAGCCGCAGCGAATCGATGATGCGCGGCCCGAAGATGAAGACGAGCAACGCCGCCGTGATCAGCGCCCCGCCGGTACGGAAGGTGATGTATCGGAAGACGTTGAACAGCGATACGTGTTCGGAAAATTGCACCAGCAGCGTCAGCATGCGTCCCTCGGGATCCCCCGCTCAGCCAGAAATTTCGCCGCTGGCCGCGGCGGGAAACCGTTCGAGCATCGCCTTCACCAGGCGCGAAAAACCGATGCCGTTGGATGATTTCACCATGATCACGTCGCCGCCCCTGACTGTCTCCAGCAGGATCGGCTTGAGTTCATCCGCGCTCGCCCGATGGTCGTGCGGCAAGCTCTCCGGCAACGTCTCGTCGAGCGCCTTCATTGCCGTGCCGGCGAGGAGCACGATTTCCGCTCCGCTCTCGCCGATGGGGCCTGCCAGGGCGGCATGCAGCCGGTTTGCGTGCTCCCCGAGTTCGAGCATGTCGCCGAGCACAGCGATGCGACGCCCGCCATTCTCTGGCGGGGTGGCGCGGAGCAGTTCCAGCGCCGCCGTCATCGAGGCTGGGTTGGCGTTGTAGCTCTCGTCGATGAGCGTGATTGCACCGTTGCCGACCGCCAGCCGATGACGGCGGCCGCGCCCGCTTTCCGGCGCAAGCGTCGACAATGCGGCGCCCACGCGCTCCATGTCGGCGCCCACCAGCGCCGCGGCGCCGAGCACCGCCAATACGTTCTGGACGATGTGCCGCCCCGGCGCGCCGACGCGGACATCCAGCACATTTCCGTTGATGCCCACCGAAATGAACGAGTGATCGGGGTAGAGATCGCACGACAGGAGGCGCACCTGCGCCCGCTCTTGTTCACCGAAGCTCGCCACGTGCTTCACGCCCGCCGCGCGCGCGAGGCCCGCAAGAAGCTTCGCCTGGGGATCGTCGCGGTTGATCAGAGCGCAGCCGCCGGGCTCGATACCCTCGAAGATCTCGGCCTTGGCCCGGGCGATCGCCTCCAGGCTGTCGAAGTGCCCCAGATGAGCCGGCGCGATCAGCGTGACGATCGCCACATGCGGCCGCACCATCTTCACCAGCGGACGGATCTCGTCCGGATGGTTCATGCCGATCTCGAAGACGCCGAAATCCGCGTCGGCAGGCAGCCGCGCGAGCGTTAGTGGCACGCCCCAGTGGTTGTTGAACGACTTGTCGGACGCGTGCACGGTTCCGACGGAGGACAGGACGTGGCGCAGGGCTTCCTTGGTCGTCGTCTTGCCGACAGAGCCTGTCACCGCGACGATCTTCGCCTTGCTGCGCGCCCTCGCCGCCCGCCCGAGATCTTCCAGCGCGGCAAGGACGTCCGGCACCACGATCATCGGCGCAACGAGGCGCCCGAGCGCCGGCAGCTTGCTTTCCGCGACGACGAGGACGCTGGCCCCTGCCTTCATGGCCGCGGATGTGAAATCGTGCCCGTCATGCTGGTCGCCGCGGATCGCGAAGAACGCGTCCCCCGGCTTCAACGTGCGGGTGTCGATCGACACCCCGGTAATGCCGGCCGGCAGCACACCGACCGGGCGGCCCTTCATGGCCTGAAGGAGAGCGTCCGATTCCCAGAGCAGGCTCATGCGGCGACACTCCTCAGCGCCGCCCGAACCTCTTCATGATCCGAGAAGGGGAACGTCTCGTCGCCGATGGTCTGGCCGTGCTCGTGACCCTTGCCGGCGACGACGAGCGTGTCTCCGGCAGAGAGCATCGCCACCGCCTCTCGGATCGCCTCGCGCCGGTCGGCGATCTCGAGGGCGCCGGGTGCCGCCGCGAGGATGGCGGCGCGGATGTCGGCGGGATTCTCTGAGCGGGGATTGTCGTCCGTCACGATGGTCACGTCCGCCAGCCGCGTGGCGATCTCGCCCATGATCGGACGCTTGCCGCGGTCGCGGTCGCCGCCGCAGCCGAAGACGACGATGACACGACCCGTCGTGAACGGCCGGACTGCCGCCAGCACGTTCTCCAGGGCATCCGGCTTGTGGGCGTAATCGACATAGACCGGCGCGCCGGAAGCAGTCGTTCCGACGAGCTCCAGACGGCCGGACGCGCCCTGCAGCTTCTCCAGTGCTTTCAGTGCCTTGGACACCGATGTTCCGGTGCCGATGGCAAGGCCGGCGGCAACCAGCGCGTTGGAAACCTGGAAGTCGCCGGCCAGCGGCAGGTCGATCTCGTGGATCACGCCGGCATGCTCGACCTCGGCGCGCTGGCGATGACGCTCGTGCTCGACGCGCTTGAGCGTCAGGAAATCGCCCTGGCGGCCGACGGTCAGCACGTTGAGACCTGCCGCGCGGGCCGCCTCGATCGCCCATGCCGAGTAGGGATCGTCGGCGAAAATGACCGCGGGCGCCCCCTTCGGCAGCAGAACCTCGAAAAGCCGCAGCTTCGCCTTGAGATAATCGTCGACGGTCGGATGGTAGTCCATGTGATCGCGTCCGAGATTGGTGAAGGCCCCTGCGGAAAGCCTCACCCCGTCGAGCCGCCGTTGGTCGAGCCCGTGGCTCGACGCTTCCATCGACGCATGCGTCACACCGCTATCCGCCAGCTCGGCGAGCAGCCTGTGCAGCGCCACCGGATCCGGCGTCGTCAGCGACCCGTATTCGTTCCGGCCCGGCGCAACGACGCCCGTCGTGCCGATGCTGGCTGCCGCCTTGCCATCATGGGTCCAGATCTGCCGCACGAAGGAAGCGACGGAGGTCTTGCCGCTGGTTCCCGTCACCGCCACCATCGTCTCCGGTTGGCGGCCGTAGAAGCGCGCGGCCGAACGGGCGAGAGCGAGGCGGGCATCTCCCACCGTGACGACCGGCACGGCCGCGCCCTGAAGGCTGTCCGAGGACACCACCGCGACCGCTCCGCGCGCCACCGCGTCGGCAACGAAGGCCGTGCCGTCGGCTTTGCTGCCGGCGAGGGCGAAGAACACGAATCCCGGTTCCACGCATCGCGAATCCGACGTGATGCCGGTCACGTCGACCTGTCCCACGGCGGGGTCGGGTAGAGGCAGGATATCGGCGAAGTCAGCGAGGTGCATTGGCGCGGCGGTCAATCCATAAGCGAAGCGCGCCATATCTTGGCGCGCCGGCGGAATCAGTCGCTGGAAACCAGCGTAGCGAGGTTTTCGTGGCCGAAATCGGGCTCGACGCCAAGAAGCGCCGCAGACCTCCGGATGATGTTTGCGACAATCGGCGCTGCATTCAGACCGGCAGTCGCTCCCATGCCCGGCTTCTCCGGCTTCGGCTCGTCGACGACGGACAGCACGATGTAGCGCGGGTTCTCCATCGGGAAGGCAGCCACGAAGGCGTTGAACCGCTTGTCGGACGCGTAGCGGCCATTCACGACCTTCTCGGCCGTACCGGTCTTGCCGCCGACGCGGTAACCGGGCACCTCCGCCCGCTTGCCGGAACCCTTCTCGGCATTGAGGCGGTAGAGATAGCGCATCGACTCCACCGTGTAGTCACTGACCACCCTGGTGCCGATTTCGGTCGCTTCCTCGCGGGTACGCGGCAGGAAGGTGGGCGGCAGCAACGTACCGGTCATCAGGGCCGCCGCACCCACCGCCGTCTGCAGGGGCGTCGTGGAGAAGCCGTGCCCGAAGGAAGCGGTGATCGAATGGACCTTCCGCCACACCTTCGGCTCGGTCGGCCGCGCTACTTCCGGCAGCTCGGTCTGCATGCGCTCGAGAAGTCCCAGGCGGTGCAGGAACTCCCGATGCCCCTCGATTCCGACGACATCGGCCTCGCGCGCCGAGCCGATATTGGAGGAGTAGATGAACACTTCCGGCACGGTCAGCACGCGGTGCTTGCCGTGGAAGTCGCGGATCGTCTGCCGCCCGATGGTGATGGGCCGGGTCGCGTCGAAGCGGCTCTCCAGAGTGACCTTGCCGGAGTCCAGCGCCATCGCCGTGGTGAAGCTCTTGATGGTCGAGCCCATCTCGTAGACGCCGGCCGACATCCGGTTGAGCCGGTCCTTGTCATGGGCATTGTACGGATTGTTGGGATCGAAGTCCGGCACCGACGCCATCGCCAGCACCTCGCCGGTATTCACGTCGAGCACGACGGCACCCGCGGCGATGGCGTGGTAGCGCTCGAGCGCCTGGGAAACCTCGTCCCGCACGATATGCTGCACCCGGACGTCGATCGACAGTTTGACGGGCTCGAGGCTTTCCGGGTCGGCCAGGCCCGTCTCCTGGAGATCGGCGAGGCCCTGGTCGTCGATGTACTTCTCGATCCCGGCGATGCCCTTGTTGTCGATATTGGTCAGGCCGAGGATGTGCGCTGCGGTGGGGCCTCCGGGATAGAACCGCCGCTTCTCGGTACGGAAGCCGATACCCGGCAGACCGAGCGCCATGATCTCGGCCTGCTGCCTGGGGGTAAGCTGGCGGCGCAGCCATACGAAGCCTGCGTCGCTGCGGAGCCGGTTGTAGGTCTGTTCCACCGGCAGGTCAGGCAGTACCGTCGAGAGCTTTTCGATGACCTCGTCGGGATCGACGATCCGGCGCGGCTCGGCAAACAGCGAGAAGGTCTTGATGTCGGTCGCCAGAAGCTCGCCATTGCGGTCGACGATATCGGGGCGTGCGGCGGTCACGCGCGACTGTGGAGCGCCCGTTTCCTGCGGATCCTTGAATCCGAAATAGACCAGGCGCCCGCCGATCGCGGCATAGATGCCGAAGAATACGGTCATCGTCATGATGACCCGGTTGCGGGTGCGCCCGCCGCTCGCCTTGCGGGCGCTGTCGACGACTATGGGGTCCTGCCCCTGCCCGCGCTTACGCCTGAAGGGATTACGCATCATTCCCCCACCGAGCCCGTCATGGTTCCGTCGAGGTCCTCGTCCTGGGCCAGGAGGTCCATCGAGTCGTTGATGATGTCCTGGATGCCCAGCGGGCGCATCGGCAATTCGTCGAAGCGCGCGTACTGGTGCGGCTCAACCGGCTGGAGTGGCAGGTCTGCCTGATACCGCTCCACCAGCTTCTGCACGCGGCCGGGCTGGATCAGCAGGCTCCAGTCGGCCTTCAGCAGGTCGATGGAGTCCTCTTCGTAGCGGATGCTGGCCTCGAGCTTCCGAACGGAGTCGGCGAGGTTCTCCGCATCCTGCTTGGTCTTGTAGGTGAACGCGGCGGCCGAAACCATCACCGCGATCAGCACCATGTCGCTTGCCCGGAACACGCTCTACCTCACCGATGTTCCGTCCGGCCGAGGCAGCCGGGGAAGCCTGAATTCCTCGCTGTCGAACGGCCGCGCGGGCGCGTCCGTGCGCCTGGCCGCGCGCAGCTTCGCGGACCGCGCGCGCGGATTGGCCTCGATCTCGGCCTCGCCCGGCGCCACCGCCGAACCGAGCCGCACGAAGGTCGGTTCGATCGTCGCACGCGCCGGCAGGTGACGCGATCCGCTCGGTTGCGACGAACGCGAGGTGATGAACTGCTTGACGATGCGGTCTTCCAGCGAGTGGAAGCTGACCACGACGAGCCGGCCGCCCGGCTTCAGGATCCGCTCCGCGGCGGAGAGCGCCCTGGCAAGTTCGCCGAGCTCGTCGTTGACGAAGATGCGCAGCGCCTGGAAGACGCGCGTCGCCGGATGGATACGGTCCTTGGGCGAGTGCCCGACGAGCTCCGCAATGGCCTGCGCAAGGTCGGTCGTGCGCAAGAAAGGCCGCGCGTCACGCCGCCGCTCGATCATCCGGGCAATTCGCCCCGCATGCCGTTCCTCGCCGAGCAGCCCGAAGATGCGGGTGAGGTCCTCCACCTTGAAGGTGTTGACGACGTCCGCGGCGGAGACACCGGACTGCGACATGCGCATGTCCAGCGGACCGTCGAAGCGGAACGAGAACCCCCTGTCTGCCTCGTCCACCTGCATGGACGAAACGCCGATGTCGAGCACGACGCCGTCTGCGGCCTCGACGTGGTCGGCCATATGCGAGAACGGTGCCTGCACGAGCGTCAGCCGTCCGGCGAACTCTGCCTCCATCGCCCCGCCGGCTGCAATGGCGTCGGGATCGCGGTCGAAGGCGACGACCGAGGCGCCGCGCTCCAGAATGGCTCTCGTGTAGCCGCCGGCCCCGAAGGTCCCGTCGACGATCACCTCGCCCGGCGCCGGCGCCAGTGCGTCGAGCACCTCGGCCAGGAGAACCGGAATGTGGCGGGCCGGTCCGCCAACCGCGGGGCTGTCCCCGCCGTGGCCCGCCATCATTCCGACACCCCCGCCTGCGCGTGCGGCGAACCCTGCCTGAGACTGAGCAGGCGCGACCTCACCTCCGCACGATAGGTTTCGAACCGGCCCGGCTCCCAGATCTGGAAGAAGCTGCCCCGGCCGACGAACGCCGCCTCGGTCGTGATCCCGGTGTGGTCGCGGATGAAGTCCGTCATCGTGATGCGGCCGTCCTGGTCGATCTTGAGGAATGCTCCGTCCCCGTGGACGTAGAACGACATGTCTTCGGCCGTGCGCAGAAAGGGGTCCTCCTGCGCGATCCGCGCCTCGTACTTCTCGAGGAGATCCGGACCTCCGACATCCATCGCCGGCACCTCCAGCGCTCGCAGCGCGTAAAGCTCGCTCTGGCCCTTCTTCTGCAGGACCGACCGGAAATGCGCCGGAATGGACACCCTGCCCTTCGCGTCGATCTTGTTGATGCCGTTCGACAGGAACCTGTCCATATCCGTTGACGACACGCCCCCTTTGTCCCGGCACGACGCGATTCGAACGGTCGCTCTGGCCCGTCAGCGGGCCCGCAGATGCAGAAACGCCGTTGCCGCCCGCGTCGCAGCGCAGCGGGAACAGGTGCCGTCGAAACTGTCCGTGAATATGGTCATGGGATAACATGGGGCACTATGGGCGTCAACGGGACAAGCTTCGTTCAGGCCCATCGCGTCACGGGTGCGCGCCGCATGACGGGCTGTCCGCCCTTTATGCTCAATTAACACTAACGAACGGTTAGTAGCGGAAGCGGCTCCGATGGCGTCGCAGGCAAAGGTGTCAGCCGGCCTGTAAGCCGGGTTTTGTATGGCCCGCCCCTCACGGAGCGAACGTGGCGGCCATTCGTCTTGGATCGGGATTGCTCCCGGCCTCGCGCAACCTACCCGGATGGCTGGCCCGGAAATGCCTGGGGTTGCCCCCGCGCCATCCCTATTCGGTTTTGCTCCCGGTGGGGTTTGCCTTGCCGTCGACGTTGCCGCCGGCGCGGTGGGCTCTTACCCCACCCTTTCACCCTTACCCCGCCAGGGTCCCGCCTGCCCCGAGGGGCTGGCGAAGAGGCGGGGCGGTTTGCTTTCTGTGGCACTTTCCCTGGGGTCGCCCCCGCCGGCCGTTAGCCGGCACCGTCTTCCCGTGGAGCCCGGACTTTCCTCACGCACCGCCTTTCGGCGCTCGTGCGTGCGGCCGCCCGGCCGGCTGACGCCTCCGAATAAGGGGTTCGGGCAGCCGATTGCAACCTCAATTGCAGGAAAAAGTGCCGTGCAGGCCGGGCTGCTCAGAGGCTGGCGATGATGCGGGTCACCTTGCCGCAATAGGCGCGGCTGACCGGGTTCATGCGCTTGGCGCCGTGTCCGGCATTGTACTTGAGGATCGTTCCGCAGATGCTGCCATCGCCGCGCCGGCGCGCCTCGCCGAGATATTTCATGCCGAAGCGGATGTTGGTCTCGGGATCGTAGAGCGCCTTTACGCTGCCGCGGAAGCCCAGGCCGCGCGCGGTGGCGGGCTTGATTTGCATGAGCCCGACCTCGCCCGCCGACCCGCGGGCGTTCGGCTTGTAGTTGCTTTCGACCTGGATAACCGCATGGGCAAGCGCCAGGGGTACGTCGTTCGCAGCCGCATGCCGGGCAATGATCGCGTCGAAAGCGGCGCGACCGGAAAGTCCAAGCTTGGCGGGATTTGTGGGAAACCCGACGCGCTGCTGCGCATTCTCGGAGGCATCGCGCATGACGTTGACGGACACCGCCGTATCCGCAAGCGAGGAGAGCAGCGGCGACCATACGGGGACTTGGCCGGCATGAGCCGAGAGTGGAGACAAGGCAACGGCGATCAGCGCCGCGAGAGCGGTCCTTTTCTTCATCAGATCCTGGGTTGGGTTTTCTTGGCCCGAAGCGGGCGGTTCGTCTTTGGCGAGCGGATGTCGCCGGCGAGTGCGAGCGCACATGCCGGCCGAGTGTGGGCCAAAAATGGCGAATTAGGGTTGATTCCGTGGCC
>Ga0180217_1000661_pt1 | contig 49130 bp, 51 predicted proteins | sample eDN3rd37CBELigOP_FD_128521 | JGI IMG/M metagenome (GOLD analysis project Ga0180217, IMG submission 128521) | Enriched Organic Plus compost microbial communities from Emeryville, California, USA - eDNA 3rd pass 37_C BE-Lig OP (version 2) (version 2) ...
CGCGCGATGCCTGGGCCAGGTAGGGGATCTGGGTACCGCTGACCGAGTAGCCCAGCGCCCACCCCGCGCTCAGCACCGCGACGATGCTCAACAGGCTGCCGCCGACGGCGTCGAGCCCGCGCAGCGGCCGAGCCTTGACCCCCGTGCGCAGCTCGGTGCCGATGTACGTCCCGATGGCCTGACCCACCGCTGCCCCCGCGACGACGAGCCCCAGTGCCAGCAGCGACGTGCCCAGCGAGCGCTCCCGGTCGGTGATGATCAGCGGGACGACGGCGACCATGACCAGACCACCGGCCAGCAAGCCCACGGTCGCGATGAGGTTGACCACGAAGCCCTGCAGGTACCCGCTGACCGCGTAGGCCAGCACGACGGCGATCAGGATCACGTCGAGTGAGTTCACTGCCACACCTCGGGTGGCAGCTCGCGGTGGTCGGTCTCGTCCCACGGCTCGGCCCAACCGACGGCCTGGAAGAGGCGATCGATGATGCCGGCGGTGAATCCCCACAGCGGGACCTCGAGCCCGACGTCGAACGCCGGTCCGATCCAGCCCGACGGGTGCGTGACGCTGTAGCGACGAGCGGGGTCGACGAGCTCGGCGATCGGTTGGTGCAGCACCTCGTCGACCTCGAAGTCGCTCGTCGACTGCAGCCCCATCGGATCGGTCCAGTACCCCAGCACCGGAGTGACCGCGAAGTTGCTCGGCGGCAGCCACAGGGTCGGCAGCTGACCGAACACCTCGACGGTGTCGCGGTCCAGCCCGACTTCCTCGTGGGCTTCGCGCAGTGCGGTGTCGACGGGCCCGTCGTCGTCGGTGTCGGAGCCCCCACCGGGGAACGAGATCTGGCCGGCGTGATGCCGCAGCCGCGAACCGCGACGGGTCAGCAGCACTTCCGGTCCGCGCTCGCCGTCGGAGAACAGCACCAGCACCGCCGCGGGCCGGGCGTCCTCCGGAGGAGCCGGAACGCGCGTCAGTGCCGCCATCGTGAGATCGCCGATCCGCTCGGGCACCGGCTGCAGCCAGTCGGGGAGACGATCGTTGCTCACGTGTCCATTGTGACTGGCCGCACCCACTGGCTCAGGCAGGCCCCTGCGTCGTGACCAACGCCGCCGCCACGTCCGGATCGGTCGGGCCGACACCGAACGACGGGCACCACCGGGCGACCGGACAAGCACCGCACGCCGGTCTGCGCGCGTGACACCGACGTCGGCCGTGCCAGATGATGCGATGGCTCAGCATCGTCCAGTCCTTGCGCGGGAACAACGCGCCGACGGCGTGCTCGGTCTTGACGGGATCCTTCAGCACCTCCGTCGGGACCCACTCGAACCGGCCGACGAGGCGGGAGAAGTGCGTGTCGACCGTGATCCCGGGGACGCCGAACGCGTTCCCGAGCACGACGTTGGCCGTCTTGCGCCCGACCCCGGGCAGCGTGACCAGGTCCTCCAGGCGACCGGGCACCTGTCCGTCGAACCGCTCGACCAGGGCGGCCGAGAGCTTGAGCAGGGAGTCGGTCTTGGCCCGGAAGAACCCGGTCGAGCGGATGATCTGCTCGACGTCCGCGCGGTCGGCGCCGGCCAGGGCGGGAGCGTCCGGGTAGGCGGCGAACAGCACCGGCGTCACCGCGTTGACGCGCCGATCGGTCGTCTGGGCGGACAGCACCGTGGCGACCAGCAGCTCGAACGGGTCGGTGAAGTCCAGCTCGCAACCGGCGTCGGGGTAGGTCTGGGCCAGCATCCGGTGGATCTTGCGGGCACGCCGCACGAGCGAGGTCTCTGGGCGGTCCTGCTCCTGTGCCGGCACGGGTCCAGCCTACGTCGGCTCGACATGCGGCCGGATCGGTCGCCGTTGCGCCGAGCGATGTGGGAAACTTCTGCTGTTGTGAAATTCACAACAGGAGACGAAGGACGTCACGTGAGCGACGAGGTACTGCGACAGGCCCCCCTGTTCGCCGGTCTGGACGACGACGCGGCACAGGCTTTGGCGAACTCGATGTCGAGTCAGAGCATGCGGCGCGGCGAAGTGCTGTTCAACGAAGGCGATCCTGGCGACCGTCTGTTCGTGGTCATCGACGGCAAGATCAAGCTCGGACGCACCTCGCCCGACGGTCGTGAGAACCTGCTGGCGATCCTCGGTCCCGGTCAGATGTTCGGCGAGCTGTCGTTCTTCGACCCCGGGCCGCGTTCGGCCACCGCGACCGCTGTCACCGAGGTCGATCTGCGCGTCCTGGGCCACGAGGCACTCGAGCCGATCCTCGCCCAGCACTCCGGCGTCGCCCAGGCATTGCTGCACCAGCTGGCCGGTCGTCTGCGCCGCACCAACGAGGTCGTCGGCGACCTGGTCTTCTCCGACGTCCCCGGTCGCGTCGCCAAGGCGCTGCTCGACCTGGCTTCCCGGTTCGGCCGGCGAGCCGATGACGGCATCCACGTCAACCACGACCTCACGCAAGAAGAGCTCGCCCAGCTGGTCGGCGCCTCCCGCGAGACCGTCAACAAGGCACTGGCCGACTTCGCGTCGCGCGGCTGGTTGCGGCTGGAGCCACGCTCGGTCGTCATCTTGGACCTGGAACGCCTGCAACGCCGCTCGCGCTGAGCCAGGCGGTCAGGCCAGGCCGAGCGCATCGGCCAGCAGGGTCGCGGGCATCGTCAGTGCGAGCTCGCGCCGAATCGCCTCCAGGTCCGAGCGGACGGACCGGGCAACGACACGACTGTTGCGCCACCTCGGCCGATTCCATGCCGGAACGGCCGGACTGGTCGAGATGCTCCACCTGCTGACCGATCCCCTGGTGATCGACTCGACCCGTACCGAAGCGCTGCTCGGCCTGGCCCCGACGCCGTTCGAGGACGCCGTCGAAGCGACCGTGGCGGAGTACCTGGCTCAGCCGACGAAGTCGGCGGACATCCCCAGTCCGGCGAGCAGCGTCGGGCGGTCGTAGTACTCGAGCCACTCGGTGATCTGACCGTCGGCCATCGAGATGACGCCGACGACCGGCACGCGGCCGTGGTGGCCTTCGTAGTCGACGTCGTCGATGCGCTGGACGAACACCCGCCCGTCGATGATGCCCAGCGCCTCGATCTGCAGCTCGATGCGCGTCGCCTTGGCCAGCACCGCCATGCGCTCGGCGATCGCGGCACGTCCCACGACCGGCTCCTGCATCACGCTGTGCAGGACACCGTCCTCGGCGAACAGGGCGACGACCTTGTCCCAGTCGAGGGTGTCCCACGCGGCGAACATCTCACGAGCCAGGTCTGGCACAACCACGACCTGATCGAGACCAGCGTCGAAGGCAATGCCAAGCTGCTGGCCAAGATGGGTGAATGGGTCGACGATCGCCGCTACACCGACCGTCGCATCCACACCTTCCCGGGCGGAGCGGTCCAGCAGCACGTGCTCCGCGGGACGCGCCGCTCGACCGGTGAAGAGGTCGCGCTCCACGCGTGCGTCGTGATCAGCGTCGGCGACGACGGTCGCATCACGCGCCTCGACGAGTACATCGATTCAGCCCAGGCTGCTGCTCTGGCTCCCTGAGAACGTGCGTCGTCCCAGCACCGGGACGAGGGCCAGCGCGAGGAGCCCCGAGGCCACCGACAACGCACCGAAGCTCGACGCCGCCACGACGACACCGGACAGCGCCCCGCCGCCGGCTCCGGCCAACGCGATCAACACGTCGACGCTGCCCTGGACCCGTGGCCGCTCGGCCTGATCGGTCGCATCGACCAGCATCGCGGTGCCCGCGATCAGGCCGAGGTTCCAGCCCAGTCCCAGCAGCATCAGGGCGACGATCATCCACGCCAGCGACCCGCCTGGGGCCAATGCCCCGGTGACGCCCGCGATCAACAGCACGATGCCGGCGGCCGCGGCCATGGCCGTTCGTCCGATCCGGTCGACCAGCACTCCGGTGATCGGCGACGGCAGGTACATCGCCGCGATGTGCAGTCCGATCACCAGCCCGACCGCCGACAGGTCGTGGTGATGGTGCTTCATGTGGACCGGTGTCATGGTCATGATCGCCGCCATCGCGATCTGGGTCGTGATCATGACGATCGCGCCCACCCAGACGCCGCGGCGCATCCTCACCGGCCCCGGCGCAACGACAGGCTCGGCGGCGGCTTGTGCCAGTTCCAGACGACGGGCGAGCAGCAGCGGGTCCGGCCGCAGGAACAGCAGGTACGTCACACCGGCGGCCAGGTAGGCGGCTGCGGCGAGCACGAACGGACCGGACAGTGCCGGCAGGTCGAGGTGTTCGGCGAATCGCCCCATCGGGCCGACCAGGTTCGGCCCGGCGACGGCGCCGAACGTCGTGGAGAACAGTCCGAGACTGATGGCCCGACCGCGCTCGTGCGGCAGCGCCAGGTCGGCACCGGCGTACCGCGACTGCAGGTTCGTCGCCGACCCGGCGCCGTAGACGAACAGCGTCAGGAGCAACAGGGGCACGTTGTCGATCGCGGCGGCCACCACGATGCCGATCGCACCGAGTCCGCCCACCGAGAAGCCCAGGCCCAAGCCGATCCGTCGACCCGACCGTTGACACAGCCGACCGACCAGGTACGCCGAGAGCGCGGCGCCGAGTGTGAACAGTGCGATGGGCACACCGGCGAGGCCTTCGCCACCCAGCATCTCCTCGGCCAGGAGCGCACCCACCGTGATCCCGGCCGCCAACCCGGCACCACCGAGTATCTGGGCGATCACGACGACGGTCAGCGTCCGACGCTGCACCCGGGCCCGCTGCGTCACGACGTCAGGATCGCTCACCTGTGGCGCCGACGCGTCCAGACGGTGACCTGTTGGCCGGGGAACGGCACGGGCAGGTTCTGGACCTGGCGAGCGGCGGCCAGCTCGGCCGTCAGCTCAGTCACACGCTGCTGCAGCGCCGCGACCTGGTTCTCCAGTTCGATGACACGCTTGACGCCCTCGAGCCCCAGACCTTCCGCCGTCAGTCGGGCGACCGTGCGCAACAGCTCGACGTCACGCAACGAGTAGCGCCGACCACCGCCGGCGGTGCGGCCGGCCTGCACCAGGCCGAGCCGGTCGTACGTGCGCAACGTCTGCGGATGCAGACCTGACAGCTCTGCCGCCACGGAGATGACGAACACTTTCGCCTCGGGCCCCGGCGGACTGAACCCTGGTTCGCTCATGACATCGCCTCACTGGAGAACAGTCCATCACGAGGGGTCGCCGATCCACGTGCGGCGCGCAGCGCCTCGACGGCCTCCCGCTGCTCCGGCGTGAGCTCGGCCGGCACCTGGACCTCGATCGTGACGAGCAGGTCGCCGCGCGTACCGTCCTTCTTCGTGCCGCCCTTGCCGCGAGCGCGCATCGTGCGACCGTTGGGGGTTCCGGCCGGAACCTTGATGCGCACCGGTGCACCGTCGAGCGTGGGCACCGAGATCTCCGCACCCAGGACCGCCTCGTCGAAGGAGACCGGCACCGTGATGGTCAAGTTGTCGCCCTTGCGGCCGAACAGCTTGTGCCCCTCGACGTGCACGATGACGTACAGGTCGCCGTCGGGCCCACCGTTGATCCCCGGATCGCCCTTGCCACGCAGCTTGATGCGCTGGCCGTCCTTGACACCGGCCGGCACCTTGACCTGGATGGTGCGCGCCGCGGGGGCACGTCCCGAACCGCGACACGTCCCGCACGGGTCCTCGACGACCAGGCCGCGACCACGACACTGCGAGCACGGCTCGGTCATGGCGAACACACCGCCGGCCGCGCTGGTCTGCATCCCGCTGCCCTGGCACTTGCTGCACACCTTCGGCACGGTGCCGGGCTTCGCGCCGGTGCCGTGGCACGTCGGGCACGCCTGGTCGGTGCTCAGGCGCAACGGCAAGGTGACGCCTGCGACCGCTTGCTGGAACGAGATCGTCGCCTCGGTCTCGAGGTCGTCACCCTTGCGTCCCTGCGTGCGCTGGCCGCGACCGCGGCCGCGTCCGCCGAACATCCCACCGAACAGGTCGCTGAGGTCGAAGTCGCCGGCGAAGCCGCCCGGCTGCGCCGTGCCGTTGAATCCACCCTTGAATTGGCCAAACAGCGTGCGCTGCTCGTCGTACTCCTTGCGCTTGTCCGGTGAGGACAGCACGGCGTAGGCCTCGGAGACCTCCTTGAAGCGCTCCTCGGCCGCCTTGTTGCCGGGATTGGAGTCGGGGTGGTTGTCGCGCGCGAGCTTGCGGTAGGCCTTCTTGATCTCGGCCTGGGTCGCGTCCTTCTTGACTCCGAGTACCTGGTAGAAGTCCTTGGAGGACCAGTCACTGGCCGCCATTCACACCCCTCCTCTCCTCACTCCTCGTCGGACGTGGCGGGGTCGACCACGCCGACCGTGGCCGGTCGCAGGATGCGATCGCCCACGCGGTACCCGACCGCCATGACCTGACCGATCGCGGTGACCTCGACGTCGGTGGACTCACCGATGTGGACGACCGCCTCGTGCAGCTGCGGGTCGAACGGCTCGCCCTCGGCCCCGAACGCCTCGAGGCCGAACTTGGCGACGACGTTCTGCAGCTGGTCGGCGATGGCCTTGAACCCACCGACCAGCTCGCCGTGCTCCTCGGCTCGACCGATGTCGTCGAGCGTCGTCAGCAACGCGTTCAGCACGGCCGCTTCACCGCCCTTGCGGACGGCGTCGCGGTCGCGGTCGACGCGCTTCTTGTAGTTGAGGTACTCGGCCTGCAACCGCTGCAGATCTGCTGTCCGCTCCGCCAGCTCCTCCTGCGCAGCGGCCAACAGATCCGAGTCCGATGACTCCTCGCTGGGAACCTGTGACTCCTCAGCGGGAATCTGTGACTCCTCAGCGGGGGGTCCTTCGGCGTCGTGGGGCGATTCGGTCACTTGTCGTCCTCGTCGTCGACGATCTCGGCCTCGACGACGTCGTCGTCATCGGCCGCATCGGTGGTCGGGGCGCCCTCCCCTGCAGCGGCCTGCTCGGCAGCTGCGGCGGCGTACATCGCCTCGCCCATCTTCTGGCTCGACTCACCCAGCTTGGTGACGGCAGCCTGAACCGCGTCCGCGTCCTCACCCTTGAGCGCCTCGTTGAGGGCGTCGAGATCGGCACGGACCGTCGCCTTGGTCTCGTCGTCGAGCTTGTCGCCGTTCTCGTCGAGGAACTTCTCGGTGCTGTGCGCCAGGGTCTCGGCCTGGTTGCGGGCCTCGACCGCTTCGCGACGCTTGCGGTCCTCCTCGGCGTACTGCTCGGCGTCCTTGACCATCTTGTCGATCTCCTCCTTGGACAGCGCCGAGCCGCCCGTGATGGTCATCGACTGCTCCTTGCCGGTGCCGCGGTCCTTGGCCGAGACGTTGACGATGCCGTTGGCGTCGATGTCGAACGTGACCTCGATCTGCGGCACGCCGCGCGGGGCCGGCGGCAGCCCGGTGAGCTCGAAGGTGGCCAGCAGCTGGTTGCCGGCAGCCATCTCACGCTCGCCCTGGTAGACCTGGATCGCCACCGACGGCTGGTTGTCGTCAGCCGTGGTGAACACCTCGGAGCGCTTGGTCGGAATGGTCGTGTTGCGCTCGATGAGCTTGGTCATCACGCCGCCCTTGGTCTCGATGCCCAGGCTCAGCGGGGTGACGTCGAGCAGCAGGACGTCCTTGACCTCGCCCTTGAGCACGCCGGCCTGCAGGCTGGCGCCGACGGCCACGACCTCGTCGGGGTTGACGCCCTTGTTCGGCTCCTTGCCGCCGGTCAGGGACTTGACGAGCTCGGTGACGGCGGGCATGCGGGTCGAACCACCGACCAGCACGACGTGGTCGATGTCGCTGACCTTCACGCCGGCGTCCTTGATGACGTTGTTGAACGGCGCCTTGGTGCGCTCGAGCAGATCGGCGGTGATCTTCTCGAACTCGGCCCGGGTCAGCGTCTCGTCGAGGAAGACCGGGTTGCCGTCCTGGACCGTGATGTACGGCAGGTTGATGGCGGTGCTCGAGGAGCTGGACAGCTCGATCTTGGCGCGCTCGGCGGCCTCGCGGATGCGCGGCATTGCCATCTTGTCCTTGGTCAGGTCGACACCGGTCGACGCCTTGAACTTGTTGACCAGCCAGTTCACGACGGCCTCGTCCCAGTCGTCACCACCGAGGTTGTTGTCACCGCTGGTGGCCTTGACCTCGATGACGCCCTCGCCGATCTCCAGCAGGGACACGTCGAACGTGCCGCCACCGAGGTCGAAGACGAGGATCGTCTGGTCGTCACCCTTGTCCAGGCCGTAGGCGAGCGCGGCGGCGGTGGGCTCGTTGATGATCCGGCTGACGTTCAGGCCCGCGATCTCGCCGGCTTCCTTGGTGGCCTGGCGCTGGTGGTCGTTGAAGTAGGCCGGCACCGTGATGACGGCGTCGGTGACGGGCTCGCCCAGGTAGGCCTCGGCATCGCGCTTGAGCTTTTGCAGGATGAACGCGCTGATCTGCTGCGGATTGAACTTCTTGTCGTCGATCTCGATCGACCAGTCGGTGCCCATGTGGCGCTTGACCGAGCGGATCGTGCGGTCGACGTTCGTGACGCCCTGGCGCTTGGCCACCTCACCGGACAGCACCTCGCCGTCCTTGGCGAACGCCACGACGGACGGGGTGGTGCGAGCGCCCTCGGCGTTCGCGATGACGGTGGGCTCGCCACCTTCGAGGACGGCGACGACGGAGTTCGTCGTGCCGAGGTCGATTCCAACAGCACGTGCCATGGTGATTCCTCCTGGGAGATCGGGGTTTTCGAGATGACGACTCAGATTGACGATCCGGCCTCATAAGACTTGAGTCTGATCATATCAACTTGTCGTTGCCCCGATACATTCCCGGTCCCGCTCGGCGCACTCGTCACACCGGACGAACTGGCGCACGCAGCTGACGTCGGCGCAGTCGACGACGCTCGCAGTCGCGGCGCCACACGCGTCGCAGACCCCGACGACGGCTGCGTGGTCGGAGAACTCACTGGTGATCCGGCCGTCGAAGACGTACAGCGAGCCTTCCCACAACCCGTCGTCTCCGAACTGGGCGCCGTACGTCGCGATGCCACCGTCGAGCTGGTACACCTCGGAGAATCCGCGGCGCTTCATGATCGGCGTGAGGATCTCGCACCGGATGCCGCCCGTGCAGTACGTCACGACCGGCTTGTCCTTCAGGTGGTCGTACGCACCGCTGTCGATCAGGTCGATGAACTCACGCGTCGTCTCCACCGGCGGTCGGACAGCGCCCTTGAACCGACCGATCTCGGACTCGATCGCATTGCGTCCGTCGAAGAACACCACGTCCTTCGCAGCGACCAGCTCGTGCAGCTCGGTGGGCGACAGGTGCGTCCCACCGTCGACGACGGCCCCATCGCGCACCCGCACCTCGTCTGGCGCACCGAACGCGACGAGCTCCGGGCGCACCTTGACGCTCAGTCGTGGGAAGTCCTCGCCGGTCCCGTCGCTCCACTTGAAGTCGATGTTCTTGAAGGCGGGGTACTTCTTGGTGCCGCGCACGTACTTCTTGAGCTCGACGACATCGCCGCCGAGCGTTCCGTTGATCCCGACCGGCGCGACGATGACGCGACCACGAAGTCCGAGGGACTCGCACAAGGTGTGCTGCCACAGCCGGATCGCCTCAGGATCGGCCAGCTCGGCGAATCCGTAGTAAAGCAGGATCTTCGGGGTCGCCACGACCTGATTCTAAGGTGGAGGTATGAGCGACCTGCACGACCTCGATGCCCACGACCAGGCCCGTGCGTTGCGGACGGGCCAGACGTCCTCGGTCGAGCTGGTGCGCCACCACCTGGCGCGCGCCGAACGGCTCGGGCCTGCGCTCGGCGCGTTCGTGACACTGACCCCTGAACGCGCTCTGGCACACGCCGCAGCGGCCGACCGGCGGTTGGCCGCCGGTGATCCGACGCCGTTCCTGGGTGTGCCGACGGCGTTCAAGGACCTGACCTCCACGGCCGGAGTCACGACGACGATGGGATCGGCGCTGCTGCGCGACAACGTCCCGGACGTCGACGCACACGTCGTCACCCTGGTCGAGCGCGCCGGGTTCATCAGCATCGGCAAGACCAACACCCCTGAATTCGGGCTGTCGTCGTACACCGACAACGACGTGGTCGGACCGGCTCGCACGCCGTGGGACCGCTCCCGCAACGCCGGCGGGTCGAGCGGAGGTGCTGCAGCCGCTGTGGCCGCCCGCATCCTTCCCCTTGCCCCCGGCAGCGACGGCGGCGGTTCGATCCGCATCCCGTCCAGCGCCTGCGGCGTCTTCGGCTTCAAGCCCAGCCGTGGACGCGTCAGCTCCGGGCCGGTCGGCAGCGACTGGTCGGGGCTGGCGGTCGACGGGCCGATCAGCCGGACGGTCCGCGACGCGGCGGCGCTGCTCGACGCCATGGCGGTGCCGATGCCCGGTGACATCCGTCCGTTGCCCGTCCCCGCGACCCCCTTTGTCGAGGCGGTCGAACGGGACCCGGGAAGGCTGCGCATCGCGCGCTGGACCGGCACGCACCTGCCGGACGTTGCTGCCGAGAAAGAGGCGGTGGAGGCGTGGGAGAACGCGAGCCACCTGCTGGAGTCGCTGGGTCACGAGATCGTCGACGTCGACAACCCGTTCCCGCGCGAGCTGGAGACGCAGTTCAACGTGGTCTGGTCCAGCGGCATAGCGTCCGCTCCCATCCCGCCGGAGGCCGATCTGCTGCTGCGCCCCAACACCAGGTACTGGCGGGACCGCGGCCGTGCCGCGACGGCGGTCGAGCTCGCTGCGGCGATGTCCTACCTGGAAGCGACGACGCGCCAGGTCATCACGCTGATGCAGCCGTTCGACGCCTTCCTGACACCGACCCTCGGTCGCGTCGCCCAACCCGTCGAGTGGTTCAACGAGTCCGGCGACCCGCTCGAGGATCACCACCGCGAGCTGCTGTTCACGCCGTACACCGCGCTCTACAACATGTCGGGCCAGCCGGCCGCCTCGTTGCCGCTGCACTGGACCGAGCCCACCGCCGATCGACCGGCGCTGCCGCTGGGTGTGATGCTGGCGGCCCACCCCGGCCGCGACGACCTGCTGTTCGCACTGTGCTCCCAGGTCGAGGCCGCTGCGCCGTGGATCAGTCGCGTGCCGTCATGACGATCGGGTCACCTTCGGTGATCGCCACCGTGTGCTCGACGTGAGCGCCGCGGGAGCCGTCGGCGCTGCGGATCGTCCAGCCGTCAGGGTCCATCACGATCTCGTCGGTGGTGTGCAGGAACCACGGCTCGATCGCGATGACCAGGCCCGGCTTGAGCGGGAAGCCGCGTCCGGCGCGGCCGTCGTTGGCGACGTGCGGGTCACCGTGCATCGTGCGGCCCACGCCGTGGCCGCCGAACTGCGTGTTGACCTTCAGTCCGTGCGAGCGCGCCACCTCACCGATCGCCGCCGAGATGTCCCCGGTCTTGTTGCCGCCGCGCGCCGCGGCGATGCCGGCATGCAGCGCCTCGGTCGTGATGGCGATGAGCTCGAGGTCTTCGTCGCGCGGTGTTCCGACGACCTTGCTGACCGCTGAGTCGCAGACCCAGCCGTCCACCGAGCAGGCGAAGTCCAGGCTCAGCAGATCGCCGTCCTGGAGGACGTAGGAGTGCGGGAGGCCATGCAGGACGCCGTCGTTGACCGAGGTGCAGATGACCTTGCCGAACGGCATCGCACCGAACGAGGGGTGATAGTCGATGTAGCACGACTCCGCACCGCGGTCCTTGATCATCTGATGGGCGAGCGCATCCAGATCGAGCAGGTTGACGCCCACGTCTGCTGCCGCCGACACCTCGGTCAGCACCTCGGCGACGAACCGGCCGGCGGGCCGCATCTCGTCGATCTGCGCGGGGGTCAGGATCTCGATCGCCATGATGCCACCAGCCTACGTCTCGACACTCACTCCCGAGCTTCCAGGGATCGGCGGTAGCGCTGCATTCCGGCGAGCCAGCGTTCCGGATCGGCAGCCTTCTGCGCGTACATCTGGCCGACCTCGTGGTGCGGAAGCGCCAGGAAACTGCCCTGCTCGATCGCGTCGAGGAACACGTCGGCGACGTCGGCGGCATCGAGCATCTCGCCCGCCGTGGCCACCGACCCGTGCGCCACACCAGCATCACCGTCGGCGTCCGTGCCGCCCTCGGTCATCGGCGTCTTGACGCCCATCGGACACAGCGCGGCAACCTGGATCCCACGATCGCCGTACGTCGCCGCCAACCACTCGGCGAAGCCGACCGCCGCGCGCTTCGTCGTCGCGTAGGTCGGCGAGCCCAGCTGGGTGAGCAGGCCCGCCGCCGACGCGGTGACGGCGAAGCAGCCGCCGCCGGACTCCAACCATCGCGGCACCAGCAGTCGGGCAGCCCGCACGTGCGCCATCACGTTGACCTCGAGGCTGAGCGTCCAGTCGACGTCGGGGGACTCCAGACCGAAACCGCGGAAGATCCCGGCGTTCGCCACGTAGAGGTTGGGCAGACCGGTCGGTGAAGCCGCGACGACCTGGCCGATGCCCTCCTCCGACGCGGCGTCCGCGGCGATCCAGGCCACCCGGTCCGCTCCGTGCGCACCTGCCAGTTCCCCAGCGGTGGCCGCGAGCCGACCGTCGTCGAGATCGGTCAGCACGACGTGTCCGGCTCCTCGGTCGAGGAGCCGCCGCGCAACGGCCGCGCCGATGCCACCGGCTGCACCGGTGACGACGGCCGAGCTGCCGTCGAGCTTCACTTCGCCAGCTGACGCTTGATCTCGGCGCGGGCGAGGGCGTTCTTGTGCACCTCGTCCGGACCGTCGGCGAAGCGCAGCGTCCGGATCCCCGCAAACATCTCGGCCAGCGGGAAGTCCTGGCTCAGGCCGCCCGCGCCGTGCGTCTGGATGGCCTTGTCCAGGATCCACTCGACGGTCTTCGGCGTCGCGATCTTGATGATCTGCACGTCCTTGTGAGCCGCCTTGTTGCCCTGCGTGTCCATCAACCAAGCGGCCTTGTAGCACAGCAGACGCAGCTGCTCGATCTTGATGCGGGACTCGGCGATCCAGTCGCGGATGACGCCTTGCTCGGCCAACGACTTGCCGAACGCGACGCGCTCGGAGGCGCGGCTGACCATCAGCTCCAGCGCTCGCTCGGCGACACCGATCGATCGCATGCAGTGGTGGATGCGCCCGGGGCCCAGGCGCGCCTGCGCGATCGCGAAGCCCTCGCCCTCACCGGCGATGATGTTCGACGCCGGCACCCGCACGTCGGTGAAGCGCAGCTCGGCGTGGCCACCGTGATCACGATCGTGGTAACCGAACACGTGCATCCCGCGAATGATCTCCAGACCGGGGGTGTCTCGCGGCACCAGCACCATCGACTGCTGGCGATGGCGCTCGGCCGACGGGTCGGTCTTGCCCATCACGATGAAGATCTGGCACTCGGGGTTCATCGCGCCGGTGATCCACCACTTGCGACCGTTGAGCACGTACTCGTCTCCGTCACGGACGATCGACAGCTCGACGTTGGTCGCGTCGGAGGAAGCCACGTCGGGCTCGGTCATGGCGAACGCCGAGCGGATCTCGGCGTTCTGCAACGGCTCGAGCCACTGCTTCTTCTGCTCGTCGGTGCCGAACATGTGCAGCACCTCCATGTTGCCGGTGTCCGGCGCAGCGCAGTTCATCGAGATCGGCGCGATCTGGATGCTGCGACCGGTCAGCTCGGCGATGGGCGCGTACTGCAGGTTGGTCAGTCCGCCGGCCTCAGGAGCACCAGGGATGGCGAAGTTCCACAGGCCCCGCGATCGCGCTTCTGCCTGCAGCTCCTTGACGACGGCCGGGATCTGCCACGTGTCGTTGGCGTAGTTGGCCATCAGCTGCTCGTGGAACGTCGCCTCGGCCGGGTAGATCTTCTCCTCGAGGAAGGCCTGGACCTTCTCGATCAGCTCCGTGGTCTTCGCGTCATGTGCGAAATCCATGTCATGCCTCCTTCGGGGCCGCGGCCATCACGTAGACGACCTCAGCAATCAGTACGGGCTTGTCGGCGCCCTCGCGCTCGACGACGAACGCGATGGTGCAGGTGGTGCCGATCGCGATGTCGGCGGTCTCCTTCAACGTGGCCGTCGCACGCAAGCGCGAGTCGACCGGGACCGGGTTGGGGAAGCGCACCTTGTTGGCGCCGTAGTTGACCCCCATCGCCAGACCGTTGACCTGGTAGATCTGCTCGGCGAACACCGGCAGCAACGACAGCGTCAGGTAGCCGTGGGCGATCGTCGTGCCGAACGGGCCGTTCTTGGCGGCCTCGGGATCGACGTGGATCCACTGATGGTCCCCGGTCGCATCGGCGAACAGGTTGATCTGCTCCTGCGTGACCGTGAGCCACTCACTGGTGCCGAGCTCCTCGCCGGCTGCCGCCTTGAAGTCGTCGAGACTGTCGAACACGCGGACCATCTGGTTCCTCCCATGGGACTAAGCGCTTGCTTAGTTCGGACTCTAGCCGGTCGCATTCGCTACTGGCTAGTGACAGTGCACGCGAAGTGTCACCGATGTCTTGAGACAGGACACGAAAAGCTCCAGGAACCCCTTGTGTTCGAACACATGTTCGACTTACACTTGAGTATGCCTCCTGCTTCGCTCAAGCGCCACGCGATCGCGGTGGCGCGAGCGAGCGCTCGTGCTGAGCACGAGAAGTGGGCCACCGTGCTGGAGCTCCACGAGCACATGGTCGCGGACATAGAGTCCGACACCACCTCGATCTTCCGGCGCACCGCGATCAACGCGGCCGCCCTCGAGATCGCCCAGCTGTTGAGGATCAGCGAGCAGCAGGTGTGGCGCATCGTCGAGCAGGCCGAGCGGCTTCGCGATCGCGCTCCGCGCATCTGGGCGGCGTTCGGTGAGGGTCGGTTCGATGCTCAGAAAGCATCCACTCTCGCCGCCGCCGTGGAGCGTTGCGCCGAACCCGAGACGGTCGCCGCGCTCGAGGAACCGGCCGTCGACTACGCCGCGAAACACACCAACGCAGAGCTGCGCCGTTGGGTCGACAAGCTGATCGACCGCCTCGAGCACATCGAGCGCGAGCAGGCTGACGTGGAGCGCGACAAGCGTTTCGTCGACGTCCGGCACGCCCGCAACGGCATGAGCGAAGTGACGGCATGGATACCCACTCCGGCCGCTGTCGCCATTCGCAAGCGGCTGCGTGCTGCAGCCCGCGAGCTGGACGACACCCGCACTCGGGCGCAGAAGGAAGCCGACGTGTTCTGCTCATGGCTCACCAACGCCACCGGGACCGAGTGCGACATCACCGCCGAGATCGCCGTGCTCGTGGAAGCCAAGGCGCTCGCGGGCGTGACCGACGTCCCCGCGCACGTCCTCGACATCGACGACGACGTCCCCATCCCCACCGCTTGGGTGTTCGAGCTGGCCGAAGCGCAGTCGACGTTGTGGACTCGGCTGCTGACCGACGATCTCGGACACGTCCTCGACGTCACTCGCATCGGATACCAACCACCTGAGTCCCTCAGAAGGGCCGTCCGGTGGCGAGATCGCCGCTGCCGGGTCTCCGGTTGCAGCAAACCCGCAGAATCGACCGATCTGGACCACCGGGTGCCGTTCGACGACGGCGGCGCGACCAGTGGGTCCAACTTGTGGTGCCTGTGCCGAAGACATCACGCCATCAAGGGGCACGGCTTGATGCCGCCGGACGCGTACGATCCACCAGAAGTGCACCTGGTGCGGTTGCCCACGCCTCCGCTTCTGATCGACTACGTCCCCGCTGCCTGAAGTACCACCGGCACGGCGGCCAGCGCTGCTCCCAGCGACAGCGCCGTCCAGTCCCGCCACGTCCAGGTCGCAGGTTCGGCCCACGACCGGTGGTGAGCTGAGGCGAAGCCTCGCGCGTCCATCGCTATTGATGTCTGCGAGGCGCCGCGCAACGCCTGCACCAGCAGGGCGAACGACATCGCCCCTGCGTGCCGCGTCAACGCCACGGGGTTGGCCGTGGGCCCGACACCGCGGGCCCGCCGGACACGCTCGAGCTCGGTCCAGGTGATGCCGAGGCCGGTGACCTTCTGCAACGCTGCGGCGAACGCCGCGACGAACCGGTCCGGCAGCTTGACCCTCTGGGCCAGGTTGTCCGCCAGTCGCTGCGGATCGACGTAGCCCGCCATGACCGAGCCCGGCCAGGCCAGGACCACGATCCGCAGGCCCGCCGTCACCGCCTCCTCGAGGTCGTGGCCACCGAGTCGCCACGTCGAGTAGACGATCGTCACGGCGGCGATCGACGTGAAGCCAAGGCACACCAGCGGATAACGCCAGCCGGGCAGGAACACCACCGCGGCCAGCGCGTAGGCGCCGACGGTCCACAACGCCACGTCCAGATCGCGGATCCAGAACGACGCGAACAGTGACCCGAAGCCGACGGCCAGCTGAGCCAGCGGGTTGAGGGAACCGACCACTTCTCAACCACCGACCATTGAGACGACGCCGTCGAGACGGAGGTCGGGGTCGTGGGTCGAGACGGCGACGGTGGCGCCCGCCTGCGCCGCCGATCCGATCCAGCCCGCGACAGCGGCCCAGGTGTCCGGGTCCTGACCCACCGTCGGTTCGTCCAGCAGCATCAGAGCCGGTCGATGGGCCAACCCCGCCACGAGAGCCAGGCGCCGCTGCTCCCCACCCGAGAGCCGATACGGGTTGGATGCGGCGAATCGGCCCAGTCCCAGCTGGTCGAGAGCCGCGTCGACGTCCACCCGTCGATCAAGGCGTGCGGCGGTCAGCGTGACCTCGTCACGCACGCTGCTCGTCACGAAGCCGTGCTCGGAGTTCTGCGGAACCCATCCGACGTGACGGGCCAGCTCCCGCGAGCGACTGCGCCGCAGGTCTGGTGTGACCTGTCCCGAGGCGATCTTGAGCAACCCGCCCACCGTCGCGAGCGCCGTCGACTTGCCCGACCCGCTCGGCCCGACGAAGCCTGTCACGGCTCCGGCGGCGATCGTCGCGTCGAAGCCGTCCAGCGCCAGTGTCCGTTGCGTGCCGCGCAGCGTTCTGGTGACGAGCTCGACCGTCACCGCGTCGAGGTGGTGGTCCACGGCCGGCAGTGCGGGTTCGACCAGCTCGGCCAGCACTCGGACCGGGAGCGGTGGCGGCATACCCGGAAACCACACGCCAGCGGGAGCCGGTCGCGAACGGAACTGCTCGACGGAGCCGTCGCTGAGAATCTGTCCGCCTCGGCCGAGCACCACGACTCGATCGACGTGGTCCAGCCACGGCTCGATGCGGTGCTCGACGACGATCAGCGTGCGGTCACCGACGGCGTGGAGCACCGCCGAACGAACCTCTGCGGCGGTGGCGGCGTCCAGCATCGACGTCGGTTCGTCGAGGAGCAGCACGTCGGGGCGCAACGCCAGCGCACCCGCGAGTGCGAGCCGTTGCTGTTCACCACCTGACAACGCTGCCGTCAGGTGGTTGCGCCCGTACGTGAGTCCGACTGCGACCAGCGCTTCATCGACCCGGCGCCACACCTCCTCGCGGTCCAGGCCCAAGTTCTCCGGCCCGAACGCGGTGTCGCGACCCAGGCGGTCTGCCACGATCGCGTCAGCCGGGTTCTGCAGCAGCAGACCCAACGTGCCGCCGACCTGAGCGCGGCCGGACAGGTCACCGGCCAGCGTGCTGCCCAACGCGCCGGCCAAGGCGTGCAGCAGGGTCGACTTGCCTGCGCCGCTCGCTCCCGCGAGCAGCACCCGCTCACCGGGCTCGACGACGAGGTCGAGCCCGCTGATCACCGGGTCACGACGCCCCAGAGGTCGCCACGTGAGGTTCTCGAGGACGACGGTGCCGCGAACGTCAGACGACGACGGTCTGCTCACGTCCGGGTCCGAAGGGATCGAGCACGCCGGCGCGCGCCAGCGCCCGGACGAGCAGGTGACCGCCGACTCCGGCGACCACCAGGCCCGACAGTGTCAGGAATCCCAGGTGAGCCACCTTGTAGCCCAGGTCCCAGTCGGCGTAGTACGCCCCCCACTCGTAGAACGCCTCGAACACCCCGGCCAGGGCGCCGGCCAGCGCCGCGACGACGACGCCGAAGCGGCGGTACAAGAAGACGGCCAGGATCAGCTCGGCGCCCAGGCCCTGCAGCAGGCCGGAGAGCAGGACGCTCGATCCCCACTGGGTTCCGCCGGGAACCAGGGCCGAGACGGACGCAGCAATGACCTCGGTGGCCAGTGCCGCTCCGGGCTTGCGCACGATCAGGCCGCCCACCACCCCGGCGATCAGCCAGGGGCCGGCCAGCAGTGCCGAGCTGGGCGGGAAGCTGAACACGGCCAGACCGGAGATCGGCTCGTACAGCTTGCCCCAACCCCAGAAGACGACGCCGAAGGCGACACCCAGGGTCGCAACAGTGACGATGTCGATGGTGCGGTAACGAAACATCACGGACTCCCTTCGCCGGTGCTAACCGGAGCAGGTTCGGAGGGTCTGCGCATCTCGTGCGCCATCTCAGCCCGCGTCACGGGCTCCCCTGTCTGACTGTCGGCCAGTCTAGGCGATCAACCCACGACCTGTGATGAGGGGCAGATCGAGGGCCGTTCGCAATCCGGGCTCGGCCGCGACGACCGCAGGGACGGCGTTGACGAGCCGCTGCGCGGTGACGATCATTCCCGAGACGTTGTGATCGCCGAACTCGCCGTGGTGGGTGAACTCGACCTTCATGCACGGCTCGCCGTCGATCTCGACCCGATAGCACCCGTGACCCTCGTTCGGGACGGGCCAGTCCGGCTCCGCCTCGGCGTCGGTGCGCGTGACGTGCTCGAGCGTGATCCGCGGGACTCCGTCGACGGTCCCCACGACGCGGAACAGCACGGAGCCCATCGTGCCTTCCTCGATGTCGACCGACACCGTGCTCACGCTGCGCGGCGCGGGCCGCCGGTCGACCTCCTCCAGCAGCGGTTCGTCCAGCGTGACCCCCAGCCCCGCCGCGATGACCCGGACGACCGGGCCCCACGCCGTCGTCAGGATGCCGGGTTCCCACAGCAGGGGTGTGGCGTCGAGTGGTTGGCCGAAGCCGAACAGGTCCCGCATCACGACTTGTTGGTCATACGTCGAGTAGTCGGCGATCTCACTGACCTTGATGTGGTCGATGCGGCGACTCAGGCTGGTCATCACCAGCGGCAGGACGTCGTTCGCGAACCCGGGATCGATGCCGTTGACGTGCAGGCTGGCGTTGCCCTCGCGACCGGCCTGGTCGATCTGCTCGATCATCTCCGGCGGCAGCGTTCCGTCCCGGTGCAGCAGGACGACCGGGCCCGACGACACCACGTTGACACCGTCGCGGATGAATCCGGTGAGGTCGTCGATCGACTCGAACACGCGGTCGTCGGTCATCGCTCCGTGCACGATGCAGTCCGGTCGAAGCTCGATCAGCTCGTCTCGGTCGGTCGTGGCGGTGACGCCCAGCTCGCGCCCGAGTCCGGCCAGCTCGCCGGCGTCCTTGCCGTGCTTGTCCGGCGTCGAGGTCCAGACGCCGGCCAGCTGGAGGTCCGGGTGTGCGTCGACGCCGGCGATGGCGTGACGACCGATCGTGCCGGTGGACCAGACGACGACTCGCAGGGGATCAGCGTGTGACATGAAGCCAATCTAGAACGAGTTCTAGATTGTCGAAAGTGGGGAGCGGTCGGGAAGAATGGTCCGCATGTCCGTGCGCACCCCCGACCCGAACCCCGGTTGGTTGTCCGAGTTCGCCCTGGACGAGACCCGGTCGCGGGTACCGATCCTCTACGTGGAGGCAGTACCGGTCCGGGTCGACGACCTGGGCCGGGTGGAATCGGTGGGCGTCTTGCTGCGCGGCTCCAACGGCACCATCACGCGAACCCTGGTGTCCGGGCGCGTGATGCACGGCGAGTCGGTTCGTGAGGCGCTGCTGCGCAACCTCGAGAAGGACCTGGGGCCCACGGCGTTCCCGACCCTGCCGACCACGATCGTGCCGTTCACGATCGCCGAGTACTTCCCCTTGCCGGGTGTCGCGCCGCTGTACGACCCGCGCCAGCACGCCGTCGCCCTGGCGTACATCGTGCCGGTGCGCGGTGAGTGCCAGCCGCGCCAGGACGCACTGGAGCTGAGCTGGATGACGCCCGACGAGATCCTCCGCCCCGAGATCCTGGGCGACATGGAAGGTGGCCGCGGAGTGCTGGTCAGGCAGGCCCTGGCTCACCTCGACGCACTTCCGTCGTGACGGCGAACCGGTGGGTCATGCTCACCGTCGCCATGCTGGCGCAGGCCGGCTCGACCGTCGCGGCCAACGCCGCGGTCTTCCTGATCCCCTACCTGCACAGCGACCGCGGACTGACCCTCGTCCAGGCCGGCGCCCTGGCGTCCGCGTCGATCGTCGGGACGGCGGTCTCGCTGGTGGGGTGGGGCCTCGTGGTCGACCACGTCGGAGAACGGTTCACCTTGGTCAGCGGACTGGTCGTCACGGCCACGGGTTCCGGCGCTGCGGCGTTCGCCGAGGGCTACCTCGCGCTGGCGGCCTGCTGGTTCGTCGCAGGTGTGGGCGTCGCCAGCTCCAACTCGGCCAGCGGGCGACTCGTCGTCGGCTGGTTCCCGCCCGAGCGACGTGGCCTGGCGATGGGGATCCGGCAGACGGCGCTGCCACTGGGCATGGGGTTCGCCGCGGTGTTCGTCCCCGTCACGGTGCACGCCACCGATCTCCGCACGACGCTGCTGGCCGTCACCGCGCTGTGTCTGGTCGCTCTGGTCTTGTGCGCCCTGCTCGTCGTCGACCCCCATCGCGTCCCGCGAGCCGACGTCACCGATCCGGCAGCCCTGGCGAACCCGTATCGCGGCAGCACCACGCTCGTACGCATCCATGTCGCCTCGGCGCTGCTCGTGATCCCCCAGTTCACGGTGTGGACCTACATGCTCGTGTGGCTGATCGACGATCGAAGCTGGAGTGCCGGACTGGCCGGCGCACTCGTCGCCGTCACCCAGCTGCTCGGCTCGGCCGGCCGCATCGGCGTCGGCTGGTGGTCCGACCGGGTGGGCAGTCGTCTGGTGCCCCTCCGGCAGGTCGCCATCGCAGCGTTCGCGACGATGTTGCTGCTGGGCCTGCTCGAACCGACACCGCTGGCGATCGCCTTGATCGTCGTCGCCACCGTGGTGACGGTCGCCGACAACGGCCTGGCGTTCACCTCTGTGGCCGAGATCGGCGGACCGTACTGGTCCGGCCGCGCCCTCGGGCTGCAGAACACCGGTCAGTACCTGGTGTCGGCCGCAGTCCCACCGGGGGTGGGCCTGCTCGTCACCCACGCCGGCTACGGCTGGGCGTTCGCACTGGTGGCGGTCTTCCCGCTCCTCGCGATCGGTCTGGTCCCGCGCGAGGAGCCGACATAGCCTGGTGGCATGTGCCGCAACATCGTCCCGCTGAACAACCTCGCTCCGGCCGCCACGGACGAGGAGTGTCACGACGCCGCACTGCAGTTCGTCCGCAAGATCGCCGGCACCACCAAGCCGTCCCGGGCGAACGCCGAGGTCTTCGACCGAGCCGTCGAGCAGATCGCCCGCAGCACCCGCGAGCTCCTCGACGGTCTCGTCACGACCGCCCCGCCGAAGAACCGCGAGGCCGAGGCCGACAAGCGGCGAGCCCGCTCCGCGGAGCGTTACGAGGCCATCCGCGTGTACCAACAGGCCAAACGTGCCGCGTCAATTCCGTGACGTGATGACTGACACCTTTGTGTTGCCTTACTGAACAACGAGCCGAGATACCGTCTATCGTCGCCTCATGCAGGTCATTGCGATCATCATCTCGCTAGGCACCACGGCAGTCGCCATCCCGCTCACGGCCCTGGCCGTCCGCAAGATGGTCGCCGTCGTCCGCACCGGCAAGGGTGGACAGGCGGTCGGCCGCACCAACGACCCCGCGACACGCACGGTCAACTTGTTGAAGGAGTCGTTCCTTCACACCCGCATGCTGCAGTGGACGTGGGTCGGCCTCCTGCACTGGTTCGCCTACGCGGCCTTCCTGTTCCTCAGCACCGCGGTCGCGCAGGCGTACTTCCAGCTGTTCAAGGCAGACTTCGCGTGGCCGATCATCGGCAAGTTCTTCCTCTACGAGTGGATCGGTGAGGCGCTCGGTCTGCTCGGTGCACTCGCGATCATCCCGCTGATCGTCTACCGCCAGGTCAAGCACCCACGCCGCCTGGAGCGCCGCAGCCGATTCTTCGGATCCACGATGTGGCAGGCCTACTTCGTCGAGGCGATGGTGCTGCTGGAGTCGATCGCGATCCTGTTCATCCGCGGCGCCGAGTACAACCTCGACAAGGCGCACGGCGGCGACCACGCGACGGCCTTCCACTTCCCGATCTCGCAGTACTTCGGCAACCTGTACCCCACGGGTGCCGAGAACATCGACACGCTCGAGAACATCATCTACTTCATCGCCATGGTCAAGGTCGCGTCGGCGATGATCTGGCTGATCGTCATCGCGACCAACCTGACGATGGGCATCGCCTGGCACCGGTTCACCGCGTGGCCCAACATCTGGTTCAAGCGCGAGTCCAGCGGTCGCACGGCACTCGGCGGCCTGCAGCCGATCCGGATCAACGGCGAACCGCTCGACCTGGAGAAGATGGAGGACCTCGAGGAAGAGGACTTCGAGAAGCTCGGCGTCGGCAAGGTCGAGGACTTCTCGTGGAAGGGCATCCTCGACTTCACCACCTGCACCGAGTGCGGGCGTTGCCAGAGCCAGTGCCCGGCGTGGAACACCGAGAAGCCCCTGAGCCCCAAGCTGCTGATGATGGGCCTGCGCGAGCATGCCTACGCCAAGGCCGGCGGGGACGAGAAGGAGCTGGAACGTCCGCTGATCGGCGACGAGGCGATGTACGGCGTCATCGATCCCGACGTGCTGTGGTCGTGCACCAACTGTGGCGCGTGCGTCCAGCAGTGCCCCGTCGACATCGAGCACGTCGACCACATCGAGGACATGCGCCGCTTCCAGGTGCTCGTCGAGTCCAACTTCCCCACCGAGCTCAACAACATCTTCAAGGGCTTGGAGCGCAAGGGCAATCCGTGGGGCATGAACCCCAAGGACCGGATGGACTGGGCCAAGGGCCTGGACTTCGAGGTCAAGCAGGTCGGCGTCGACATCGAGAGCCTCGACGAGGTCGAGTGGCTGTTCTGGGTCGGCTGCGCCGGCGCCTACGAGGACCGCGCCAAGAAGACCACCCAGGCCGTCGCCGAGCTGCTCGACACCGCGGGCGTCTCGTTCGCCGTGCTGGGTGACGGGGAGACCTGCACCGGCGACCCGGCCCGTCGCGCCGGCAACGAGATCGTCTTCATGCAGCTGGCGATGGAGAACACCGAGGTGTTCAAGGAGACCAAGGTCAAGAAGGTCGTCTCCACGTGCGCCCATTGCTTCAACACGCTCAAGAACGAGTACAGCCAGTTCGGCGTCGAGCTCGAGGTCGTCCACCACACGCAGCTGCTCAACCGCCTGGTCCGCGAGGGCAAGCTCAAGCCGGTGGCTCCGGCCTCCGAGGGCAAGACGATCACGTACCACGACCCGTGCTTCCTGGGTCGGCACAACCAGGTCTACGAGCCGCCGCGCGAGCTGTTGCAGGTCATCCCCGGCGCGAAGTTCACCGAGATGCCCCGCAACTCCGAGAAGAGCTTCTGCTGCGGCGCCGGTGGTGCTCGCATGTGGATGGAGGAGACCCTCGGATCGCGCATCAACGAGAACCGCACCGACGAGGCGATCGCCACCGGTGCCGACCAGATCGCCGTCGGCTGCCCGTTCTGCCGCGTCATGCTGTCCGACGGCCTGACGAAGCGCAAGAGCGAGGGCGCCGCCCGCGAAGAGGTCGAGGTGCTCGACGTCGCGCAGATGCTGTTGGCGGCCGTCAAGCGCGCCGAACCCGCCGCGGCGGTGGCCGAGCCCACCGCTGACCCCGAGCCCGAGTCCGCCGGTGAGGTCGACGTCCCGACCGAGACGCCGTCCGCCGAGGAGGCTGCGGCCGAGCACAACATCGAGGTCGACGAGTCAGGCGAGCAGAAGCCGGAGTGATCGCGTGACCCACCCCGGAGGTGGGTCGTTGGGATCTGCGTGACGATCCAGCGCGTGCTGTCCGGTGTGATGACTCTTGCACTCAGCACCGGTGGACTCCTCCTCGCGTCGCCGGCGGGCGCCGCTGACGGACACACCGTGACGCCGCTCGACCTGACGGTCCAGGTCGGGCCGACCGGCACGGACAGCTGCTCGGTGGTCGCCGATCTCTACACGCCGGTCGACGCGACGCCCGAGTCGCCGGCTCCCGCGATCCTGACGACCAACGGATTCGGTGGATCCAAGGACGACCAGGCCGGCATGGCCGCCGCATATGCCGATCGCGGCTACGTCGTGCTGTCGTACTCCGGCCTCGGCTTCGGCGGGTCCGGCTGCCGCATCGAGCTCGACGCCCCCGACTACGACGGCAAGGCCGCACAGCAGCTGATCGACTACTTGGCCGCGCTCGACTACGTGCTGCTGGACGCCCCCGGCGATCCGCGGGTCGGCATGGTCGGCGGCTCGTACGGCGGTGCGATCCAGCTGGCGACCGCCTCGATCGACGATCGCCTCGACGCCATCGTCCCGATGATCACGTGGCACGACCTGCGGTACTCGCTGTCCCCCAACAACCTCGTCACGTCCGCCGCGCAACCTGCGACACCCGGCGCCGCCAAGCTCGTGTGGGCTCTCGGCTTCAGCCTGCTCGGCGTCACCGGCGGGTTGCAGAACGCCCCCGTCGACCCGGGCCGACTCCTGGGCTGCCCGAACTTCGCCGCGTTCGTGTGTCCGTCGCTCGTCCTGGCCGGCACGACCGGGTTCATCGACGAGGCCGGGGCCGCGGAGCTGATGAGCCGCTCTGCTGCCGGCTACGGATCGACGATCGAAGCACCGACGCTGCTCATCCAGGGCGAGTCCGACACGCTGTTCAACCTCAACGAGGGATTGCGCAACTACCGGATGCTCAGCGAGCTGGGCACCGAGGTCAAGATGATCTGGGGCAACGGTGGACACTCCGGCCCCTGGGCCGACGGTGAGCTCGACCTGGCAGCCGACCCCGATGCGACGTACACGGGTCGCCGGGTCGCCGACTGGTTCGACCACTACCTCAAGGACCTGCCCGTCGACACCGGACCGGAGTTCGCGTACTTCCGTGACTGGGTCGACTACACCGGCAACGCCGAACCCGCGTTCGGCACGGCCGACACCGTCGACGTGGGCGAACCGACGACCTACTACCTGTCCGGTGCCGACCTCGTCCCGGAAGCAGCCGACGTCACCGCCGGGTCAGCGTCGTTCCTCGTCCCCCCAGCGGGCCTGCCCACGTCGCTGGACCCCGCTGATGTCATCGGCGACCTCACCGATGAGTACGTCTCGATCCCCGAGGTCGACCTACCCGGCACCGCGGTGACGTTCACGACCGCACCGCTGGACGCCGACCTCGACGTCGTCGGCAGTCCGGTCGCGACGTTGCAGGTGTCGGCACCGGCTGCCGCGGCCACCCAGGCGCTGGGTCCGGCCGGCCAGCTCGTGCTGTTCTTCAAGATCTCAGAAGTTGCTCCCGACGGCGCCTCGACAATCGTGCGGAACCTGGTCGCGCCGGTGCGCATCCCCGACGTGACCCAGCCCTTCAGCGTCGAGATGCCGGCGATCGTGCACCGTTTCGACAACGGCAGTCGGCTGCGGTTGACGGTCTCGGCCGGATCGCTGAACTACCGTGGCGGGCTGCTCGACGTCACGCCCGTGACCATCGTGACGGGCAGCGCGAGCCAGCAGCTGACCCTGCCCACCGTGCACCCGGTCGCGGTGGACGACCCGACGCCCGACGACGGCTCGCCCAGCGACAGCCCGCCCAGCGACAGCCCGCCCAGCGACACCTCACTCGACCCTGTCGTGGCGGCGCCCGCCGGCTCCGGCACCGGATCGGGAGGGAGCTCGGACGCCCTGCCAGGAGCAGGATCACCGGCGTCGCTCGGCGTCCTGCTCCTGGCCCTGGGGCTCATCGGCGGCGGGTCGGCTGCGTTCTCCCGCCGCTTCACGGGCTAGGCGTCACGCCGCCGGACCAGCACCCAGGCGATCGCGATCAGTGCGACGATCTCCGCGGTGAACACCGCGAATCCCGGCCAGGCGTCCATCAGGTTCGGGTTGAACGACACCGGCGTCGCGATCACCGATCCGGCGTTGCCCGGCATCACCTTCGTCAGCCACGGGCCCAGGTCGCCGGGGATCAGCATCGTCATGTTGCCCACGACCAGCAGCAGGGCCAACGCGATCGAGATGGTTCCGGCGGTGTGCCGGACGATGAAGCCGATGGCCATCGTCAGCACCGCGACCCCGGCCAGGTACAGCCCACTGCCGTACATCGAGCGCGCCACGTCGCCTTCCAGGGCCAGTCCGATGCCCTCGTTCTCCAGGAACGGGTTGCCGCCGAGATAGCCGACCAGGGCGGTTACCGAGCCCACGACGAACATCAGGACTGCAACGACGATCAGCTTCGCGGCCACGACCCGGCCGCGCGTGGGTGTCGCGGCGAACGTGGACCGGATCAACCCCGTCCCGTACTCGCTGGTGACCGCCAGCGCCCCGACCACGACCGCCATCACGGGAGCGATCAACATGCCCCACGTGATGAACGACCCGGCCGACTCGTCGGCCCCGTCGCTGGCCAGCCAGTCGGCGTTCACCCCACACATCAGCACCGTCAGTCCGGCGCCGAGGACGAACAGCGAGCCGAGCGTCCACCACGTCGATCGCACCGACGTCAGCTTGATCCACTCCGACAACACCACCCGGTCGAATCCGGTGCTCATGCCGCCAGCTCCTTCTGGTTGGTCGACTGAGCGTGGTACTCCACGCTGTCGGCGGTCAGTTCCATGAAGGCGTCCTCCAACGAGGACCGGACGAGCGTCAGCTCGTGGAGCACCAACGAGTCGGCTGCGACGACCTCACCCACCGTCGGCGCGTCCATGGCTTGGACACGCAGCTCCTCGCCGTGGCGAGCGACCTCCGCGCCCTGCGAGGTCAACAGCTCTGCGACCGCAGCGATCTGGGGGGTCCGGACACGGACGTACGAGGCAGCGTGATCGGTCATGAAGTCCTGCATCGAGCAGTCGGCCAGGATCCTGCCCCTGCCGATGACCAGCAAGTGATCGGCCATCAGCGCCATCTCCGACATCAGGTGGCTCGACACGAACACGGTTCGACCCTCGTCGGCCAGCCGACGAGCCAGCGTCCGCACCCAGCGGATCCCCTCGGGATCGAGACCGTTGACCGGTTCGTCCAGGACGACCACCGACGGGTCGCCGAGCAGGGCGGCCGCGATGCCGAGCCGCTGTCCCATCCCCAGCGAGAACTTGCCGACCCGACGGCCGCCGACGACGTCGAGCCCGACCAGGTCCAGCACCTCACCGACACGTGTGGTGGGAATGCCGTTGCTGGCCGCGAGCCAGCGCAAGTGGTCACGAGCCGAGCGACCCGGGTGGACGGCGTGCGCGTCGAGCAGCGCGCCGATCTCGCGCAAGGGCGCGGGTGAGTCGACATAGCGGTGTCCGTTGACGGTCACCGTGCCGCCGGTCGGGGCATCGAGTCCCAGGATCATGCGCATCGTCGTCGACTTGCCCGCGCCGTTCGGGCCGAGGAAGCCGGTGACGCGGCCCGGTTCGACCGTGAAGTCGATGCCGTCGACCGCTGTGGTGTCTGCGAATCGTTTGGTGAGTCCTTGTGCGTGGATCATGGTTACAGCCTCGATGACCACGGGGGCCCGCACATCGGGGAGCGACCCCGACCGCTCCCTGATTCAACCCTGAAGCGGGCTCATGGACTGATGCTGCGCGTCGGCCGAGCTCCACGGATCGCGACACACTCGGCCGCGGTCATCGATCCGGCGGCCAGCGCTGCTCGGGCGTCTCGTCGATCCACCCACACCGACAGGAAGCCGGCGCAGAAGGCATCACCGGCTCCTGTCGTGTCGATGACGTCCCCCGGCCGCGCTGCGACCGCGTGACCGGCGTACCGGGCGCCCTCCGGACCGAGAGTCAGGACCGAACGCGAGTCGTCCAGCTCCAGGAAGCGGGCCTCGTCCTCGTTCGGGAAGAGCAGGTCGGCCCTCGCGAACCAACCCTCAGCGGTCTGTCGTCCCGCAGCCTCGAGGAATCCCAGCGAGCTGGTGTCGATGCTGACGCCGACGCCCCGCGTCGATGCCGCGTCGATCAGGTGGTGCGCGACGGGGCGGGTGGCGGGGTCGAAGAACGTGTAACCCGTCAGGTGCAGCCACGTGACGTCGTCCCAGACGTCGTCGTGCAGGTGCTCGACACGCAGGGTGGAGTTGGCGGCCCGGTCCACGAACATGGTCCGGTTCGCCGACTCGTCCAGCATCAGCACGATCGTGGCGGTCGGCAGGTCCGGGTCCGCGGTCAACCGCACGTCGACGCCGGGCATCGCGGCGGTGTGCCGCTGCACAGCGTCGACACCTACGCGACCGACGAAACGGACGCGAGCGCCGACGTGCGCCAGCCACGTCGCGACGTTGGCGGCCGAGCCGCCGGCGCTCGTGCGGATCTCCGAGACCGTGTCACTGGCCGGGTTGACGACGCCTAGCGGTCGGACACCGATGTCGTCGACGACGTCACCGACGACCAGGACGACCCCCGTCACGTCAGTGCGGCCCACGCCGTGGCGATGTCCGCCGCGACACGGATGTTGTTCTCCGCGATCTTCAGGTTCACCGCGAGCGACTCCCCGCCCGTGATGTCGACGATGGTCTGCAGCAGGAAGGGCGTCACGTCCTTGCCCGACAACCCCTGCTCGGCGGCCAACCGCAACGCCTGGTCGAGCGCTGCGTCGTGGACCGCAGGATCGAGCTGCTCGTCGACCGGCAACGGATTGGCGACCACGATGCCGGCCCGTTGCTCGAGGGCGTCGCGTGCGGCCATCACGGCGGCGACCTGATCGGGACCGTCGACCGACCAGTCCAGCTCGTGCTCGGACGCGGTCAGCCAGAAGCTGGGGAACGACTCGGTCCGGTAGCCGACCACCGGGACGCTCAGCGTCTCGAGGCGCTCCAGGGTCGCCCCGATGTCGAGAATCGACTTCACGCCGGCCGAGACGACGGTGATCGGCACCTGCGCGAGGACCGTCAGGTCGGCGGACTCGTCGAACGTCTCGTTCGCTCCACGGTGCACTCCGCCGAGGCCGCCGGTGGCGAAGACCCGGATCCCGGCGAGATCGGCGACGTACGACGTGGCGGCGACGGTCGTGGCCCCGGACTCGCCGCGGCCCACCGCAATGGGCAGGTCGCGCACGCTGAGCTTGGCGATGTCCTGGTTCGCGATGCGGTCGAGGTCGGACTCGGTCAGTCCCGCCTTCAGGCGACCGTCGAGAACTGCGATCGTGGCCGGCACGACACCGAAGTCGCGCAGGATCTGCTCGAATCGTTGCGCGGCGGCCAAGTTGTCCGGTCGCGGCAGACCGTGGGAGATGATGGTCGATTCCAGCGCGACGACCGGACGACCGTCGGCCACAGCGGCGGCGACTTCAGAGGTGATGTCGAGAGGAAGCACACCGCCACGCTAGTGCTTCAGGGGTGTGTTCTCCCACTGAGCGCCAAGATCTGCTGACGCTGATCGGCCGATTCGTCCGGTTGGGCGACGATCGGTCCGAACACCTTCTGTTTCGACGTTCCGCGATAGCCCTGCAGCAGCTCGATGACACGGAGCGCGGTCGCATCCGGGACTTCGATGTCGATACCGAGCGGCACCGCCACGTCGAGGCCGTGAACCACGATGTCGACGAGGGTCTCGTTGGGCGTGACGAACGCATTGGGACGATGGTTCCCGATCAGCGCACGCTCCAGCCGGCGCACAAGGACCGATGGGCCCACTGGTCATCAGTCAGGCCCGCGAACAGGTCCGCGACGCGTTCGCGCTGCTCGTCGATCACCGTCCAGATGGCGTCCATGGTCCGTCAGATCTCGGTCTTGTGAAAGCTCAGGTGAGAGCGCGAGGCGGTCGGACCGCGTTGTCCTTGGTAGCGCGAGCCGTACTTCTGCGAGCCGTACGGGTTCTCGGCCGGCGACGTCAACCGGAAGTAGCACAGCTGGCCGATCTTCATCCCCGGGTACAGCTTGATCGGCAACGTCGCGACGTTGGCCAGCTCCAGCGTCACGTGACCGGAGAAGCCGGGATCGATGAACCCCGCCGTCGAGTGCGTCATCAGGCCCAGTCGACCGAGTGAGCTCTTGCCTTCCAGGCGGGCGGCCACGTCGTCGGGCAGGGTGACCAGCTCGTAAGTCGAGCCCAGCACGAACTCCCCTGGATGAAGGATGAACGCTTCGTCGCCGGCCACCTCGACCTCGCGCGTCAGGTCGCTCTGGTCGGCCGCCGGGTCGATGTGAGGGTACTTGTGGTTGTCGAAGACGCGGAAGAACTTGTCCAGGCGCACGTCGATGCTCGACGGCTGGATCATGGACTTCTCGAGCGGGTCGAGGCCGATCCGTCCGGCATCGATCTCGGCCAGGATGTCGCGGTCTGAGAGCAGCACGGATCGAACCTATCCGATCTGCGCGTACTGTCCAGGTCATGGGCGGACACGACCGGACGACGACCACTTCCGAGGAAGCGCTGGACCGGCTGCGTCGGCTCACCGGCCGCGAGGACGCCCAGTTCCACGAGGGTCAGCTCGAAGCCGTCACCGCGCTGGTCGACGAACGACGACGGGCACTCGTGGTGCAACGCACCGGGTGGGGCAAGTCGGCGGTCTACTTCGTGGCGACCGCCCTGCTGCGGGCGCGCGGAGCCGGCCCGACGCTGTTGGTCTCACCCTTGCTGGCGCTGATGCGCGACCAGGTGGCAGCGGCCGAACGCGCCGGTGTGCGCGCCGCCGCGATCAACACCGCGACCGTCGACGAGTGGGACACCATCTCCGCACGCCTGGCCGCCGACGACGTCGACGTCCTGCTGGTCTCACCCGAACGGCTCAACAATCCGGCCTTCCGCGAGAACCAGCTGCCCGGGCTCATCGAGCAGATGGGCCTGCTGGTCGTCGACGAAGCACACTGCATCTCCGACTGGGGGCACGACTTCCGGCCCGACTACCGCCGACTGGCCCGACTCATCGAGTCCCTCGGTCCTGACGTTCCTGTCCTGGCCACCACCGCCACCGCCAACGCGCGAGTGGTCCAGGACGTGGCCGCGCAGCTGGGCGGCGACGTCCTCACTCTGCGCGGTTCGTTGGCCCGCGACTCGCTGCGCCTGGGGTGTCTCACGCTGCCGTCGGCCAAGGACCGGCTCGGCTGGCTCATCTCCCACCTGGGCGATCTGCCCGGCAGCGGCATCGTCTACACCCTCACGGTGGCGGCAGCCGAGGACATCTCGCGGCTACTGCGCGAGGCCGGTCACGACGTCCGCGCGTACACGGGCCGGACCGACCCCGAGGAGCGCGAACGACTCGAAGAGGCGTTGAAGGACAACCAGGTCAAGGCGCTCGTCGCCACCAGCGCGCTCGGAATGGGGTTCGACAAGCCCGATCTGGGCTTCGTCGTGCACGTCGGCGCTCCGTCGTCACCTGTCGCGTACTACCAGCAGGTCGGTCGCGCGGGTCGCGCCACGACGCACGCCGACGTCCTGTTGCTGCCCGGTCCCGAGGATCCGGAGATCTGGCGCTACTTCGCCACCGCCTCGATGCCCGACCCCGCGCGCGCCGAGCGGGTCATCGCCGAGCTGGGCCCCGAACCGTTGTCCACCCCCGCTCTGGAGGCGCTGGTCGACGTCCGACGCACCCAGCTGGAGCTGCTGCTGAAGGTGCTTGACGTCGACGGCGCCGTCCGCCGGGTGCGAGGCGGCTGGGTCGGCACCGGGCAGCCGTGGACGTACGACGCCGAGCGCTACGGCCGCATCGCCCGCGCACGTGAGCTCGAGCAACAGTCGATGGTCCAGTACCAAGCCGGTCGGACCTGTCGCATGGAGCTGCTCCAGCGTGACCTCGACGATCCGACGGCGGCACCCTGCGGGCGGTGCGACGTGTGCGCCGGGCCGTGGTATCCCACCGAGGTGCCCGACGCCTCGGTCGAGCAGGCGACCGCCACTCTGGACCGCGTCGGCGTCGAGATCGAGCCGCGCGGCCAGTGGCCGTCGGGAGGAGACAAGCGCGGAGTTCCGGTGAAGGGACGCATCGCGGCCGACGAACGCCCCGAGCCCGGCCGCGTCGTCGCCCGACTCACCGATCTGGGCTGGGGTGGTGCGCTGCGTGAGCTGTTCGCTGCCGGCGCGACGGACCAGCCGCTGCCCGAGCCGCTCGTCACCGCAGTCGTGCGCACCCTGCGCGACTGGCCCTGGGAGCAGCGCCCCGTCGGGGTCGTCGCGATGCCATCGGTCACCCGTCCGCAGCTGGTCGCGTCCACTGCGCAGACCATCAGCACCCTCGGCCGTCTGCCGCTGCTCGGCACCCTCGACCTCGATCCGCAGATCCCGCGCTCCGAGCCCGGCGGCAACAGTGCCTACCGCCTCGCTGCTGTGTGGGGCCGGTTCGTCGTGGGACCCGAGCTCGCCGCGGCGCTGGCCGACACCGACGGCCCGATCCTGCTCGTCGACGACCTCGTCGACTCCCGATGGACTCTCACGGTCGCCGCCCGAGCACTGCGGCAAGCCAGCGCCGAAGCGGTCCTCCCGTTCGCCCTCGCCGCGGTGGGTTGAGCAGCGGTTCGTCGAACCGATGGCCCCCGCACCACTGATCGGCAGGTACGCGGGCCTTGATCGAGTCGATGTGCATGCCGCATCCGACCCAGGTGGTCTTGCCGCAGGTGCGGCACGGTGCTGGTCGACACATGAGTCCTCCGTTGGTCTCAGGCTGGTGCTTGGCCGCTGTGGGCGTCGTGGAACTCACAGAAGACCTCGTATGCGCGGGCGCCGTGGATCGTGGCGGGGCCGCCGTGCATCAGGAACGTGACGCCGATGGCTTCGGCAGCTTGCTGCGGGCTGGCACCCGCGATGGCCGCGGCCTGAGCGTGCGAGGCGATGCACCCGTCACAACCCTCGACGACGCCGATGGCCAAGGCGATCAGCTCCTTGGTGCGGGTGTCGAGCTCGCCGGCGGCGAACGCCGCTCTGCTGAGCTCTCCGAAGCCCTGGTACACCTCGGGGATGGCCTTGCGCAGTGCGCGGTGCTGCGGCCTGAGGGTGCGAAGGGTCTGAGCACCGTGGTCGGTTTGCTGTTCGGTCATCGTGGGTCCTTTTCGCGCTTCATGCGCTCCGCTCGTAACCCCCTAGGGGGATAATGTCGCAACCGTATCATAACCCCCAGGGGGGATGTAGGATGATCGTGACGAAAGGAAAGTCCATGACCGACTTCACTCTGCACACCGTGGTGGAGCGCCCCTACGAGGAAACGCTCGAACGCGTACGAGAACACCTGGTCGAAGCCGGGTTCGGCGTCCTGACCGAGATCGACCTCGCCGCGACGCTGCGCGCCAAGCTGGGCATCGACCACGATCCCCAGGTGATCCTCGGCGCCTGCCGGCCGCACCTGGCGCACCAGGCGCTCCAAGCCGACCCGCGCATCGCGGCGATGCTCCCCTGCAACGTCGTCGTGACCTACGAGTCGGCCGAACGCACCCGAGTGGAGGCATTCGACCCAGCAGCCATGACAGCATTCAGCGACTCACCCGAGATCAAGGGCGTGGCGGACGAGGCACGGCGCCGGCTCAGCACGATGATCGACGGCCTGACCACAGAAGCCGAAGGAGAAGTACATGCAGCTGGAGCATGACGAGGTCAAGGCCGCCACGATGCGGCTCAAGCGAGCCCACGGCCACCTGGCCAAGGTCATCTCGATGCTCGAGGAAGGCGCCGACTGCGAAGACGTGCTCACCCAGCTCGCCGCCGTCAGCAAGGCCATCGATCGCGGTGGCTTCGCGCTCGTGGCCACCGGGCTGCAGCGCTGCCTGGCCGAAGGCGGAACCGAAGACGTCGACGTCGCGAAGATGGAGAAGCTCTTCCTCGCGCTCGCCTAGCTACACAGATGGATGGAGGGTTAACTGGGAAACTCAAAACGCGCCGCGGTTTCAAAGCAGTTCAGGGCGACCCTAGATGCGTTTTCCACGTCAAGCCTCGGAACTTTCCAGACAACGGCTTCCCGATCGGGTCAGTCCCGGTACATCTCGACGTCCTCTGCGTTGACCGACTCAGGCCGTTCCAGGGCTACTTCTCTCCGGTTCTCACTGGGGAACGTGCGACCTTGCGTGCCGGGCAGCGGAGGATCAGCGCTGCCGAACGGGCCGAGGCCCGGCCGCGTCGTCACCCTCTCTGCCGTCGCCTAGGGGCGAACGCGGGTTAGGACAGGATCGCCCGCACGACGGTGGTCGTGGCGTACTCCTGTCCGTCCCACCCGCTGCACGCCATCAACACCACACCGGCATCGCCTGTCGTGCGATAGATGTCGGTCGCCTGATCGACGAACGCCTCGACAGGTATGACGTCGGTCGCGACCACTCGGTAGCGCACCACCTCGTCGGCGTGCACCACGATCTCGTCACCGACGCCGACCAGTCCCAGATCGTCGAAGACGCCGTCCCGGGTCCGTGCAGCGTGGCCCACCAAGACGACGTTGCCCTGTCCGCCCGGACGTGACCCGGAGCGCCACCAGCCGACCTTGTGCAGACTTCCCGGCACCTCTTGGGATCCGTCCGCGGCCAGGCTCACCCGCTCGACCGCGGCATCGACGCCGATCGCCGGTACCTGGAGCCGTCTCGGGACGCCCCGGTCACGCTGCTCCGGGCCCGGCGAGGGAGCCACCTGTCGCGCCGCCGACGTCGGCCGCGTGGGATCTGCGGGTTCGGTCGGCGCGCATCCGCTGAGCGTCGCTGCCCAGGCTGCCCCCGCCACCAGGACGACCAGCGCCCGCGGTTGGGTGTGCACGGTACGACAGGCCGGCTCAGGCACCCGCTGACGGAGCTCTGGTCGGACGGAGGGAGGCACAGGGCGGGACGACCACCGTGGTCGCGTAGGTCGTTCCCAGCTCGACGTCGTCGACCTGAACGTCGACCTGGCCCGGACGGACCGGGACGGAGACCGAGCGGCCCGGTCCGACCTGATCGACGGTGGCGGCGGCACCGTCCACAACGTAGGTGAACCGGATCGTCCGCCAGCCGGTGCGGTCGGTGAAGGTCACCGCTTCGCAGTCGGTCTCCACCGCGCTGGCGCACTGCAACGGGAAGACGAACATCCAGCTGTCCACCACGTTGGGCTTCTCGCCCAGGCTGTCTGCCGTGATCGCCACGATGTTGAACTCGCCGTAGTGATCGTTCGCCCACGTCGTCAGGTCGTGAGTCCCCGGTGCGAGCGCTTCGGCCTCGGCCGCATAGATCGAATAGGCGAAGTCCGTGCTCGAGGGCTCGGGTATCGACAGCACGCAACCGTCGATCGTCGGCGGCGCCTCGGCGGCAGCGGCGGACTGCGACGACGCGGTGACCAGGACCGCAGCCGTGGTCACCAGGACCGCTACGAGGGATCGGAAGCGACGACTGACGTGGATGTCGGACGTACTCCCGCTCGATGCATTCGTCGATCGGGGCGATGTGTGGGCGCCACCCGCCGAGGACGACGAGCCGCTCCGCGGCTGCAACATCACGAACCGGCCTCCAGGCAGTCGCGGATCAGGTCGCTTGCAGCGTCGGCACCCGCGTAGTCCCACGCGATCGTCCCGTCCACCTCACGAGCCACGTCCTCGGTCCGGACGGCGGCACCCGCCTCGTGGGCCTCGGCCGCGGTGTCGGCGTCCGCGTACCACGTGATCGAACCCAGGCCGACGACGTCGCCGTCGCCGCTGAGCGTCAAGGAATCCCTGATTCCCAGCAGTTCGCGGGTCTCGTCCGGGATGACGGACTCCGTGCTCGTGGTCAGCCCGCCAGCCTCCAGACATGCTGCCACCGCCTGGACATCCGGCGCCGGCGCATCCGAGTTGCTGCCCTTGCCGTCGTCCCCCCCGCAGCCTGCCGAAGTGAACACCAGGAGTCCGACCAACGCGAGGTGAATCTTCTGAGTGACGTTCATGCGTCAATTCTCTGTACCCTGCACGTCGAAGTCATTAGGGTGCCACCCCAAACTTTGGGTCACACGCACCGACCGTTCCGGTCAGCGAAGCCGGTCGGCCAGGTCGGCACGGCTACTGATGCCGAGCTTTCGGTAGACATTGGTCAGGTGGACCTCGACGGTCTTACGGGTCACGAACAGCGCCTGGGCGATCTCCCGGTTGCTCTGGCCACCGGCCGCCATCCGAGCGACACGTCTCTCCGCCGGAGTCAGCGCGTTGGCTCCGCTGGTGCTGAGGGTGGGGCGGCGGGCCCCCGAGGCTTCCAGCTCGGAGACCGCTGTCGAGACGATCGACCACGCCTCGATCCGTCTGGCCAGATCCAGTCCGTTGCGCAGGTACTCACGGGCATCGCGTCGATACCCCAGTCGGCGCAGCGCCGATCCCCGGTCGACCTGGACACCGGCCCGCTCAAGGTCCGCCTCCGACCCGGACAACAACTCGTCCGCCTCGGCGAGTAGGTCCACGGCATGCTCGGAGCGGTCGGCGAGCCGCGCCTGACACCGCAAGGAGACGGCAATCGCCTTTGAGGCCCCGAAGTTGCGCGCCAAGTGCAGCTCGTCATCGACCAGGTCGTGGGCATCGCGATCGCCCAGCGCATGAAGTGCCTGCGCGGCACCTGAACGCCAGGGGCAGAAGGTCCCGGTGCCACCTCCGGCACCGAATGCGCGGCCGGCGTCAAGAAATGCATCACGGGCGGACTCGAAGCGGCCCCTCGCCAGATGGACGTGCCCGAGGGCGTGCAGGTACCACCCGTACAGCGGTGTCTCACCCCACAGCCGCGCTGCCGCCGGCACGTCGACCGCCTGCTCCGCAGCATCCACCTCCCCCCGCGCCAGCGCAGCGAGCGCGGCCACCAGCCGGGCCGGCGCCAGCGCCTGTGTGCTCGCCGGCGGAGCCTCTTCGACGAGCCGCAACACATCGGCGGAGTCGGTGATGGCGTCGGCCAGGCGTCCCCGACAGAGGAACGCGTAGGCACGGATCGGCAGCAGACCGGCGTAGGCGACGATCTCCCCGGTTCGACGGGCCTGCGCGATGAACACGTCGAGGAGACCGGCCGCGCGATCGAACTGATCGCACATGATCAGTGCCGACGCGACGGGTTCGAGCAGAGGACGAGTGAGCGTCATGCGGTGGTCGGGCTCGCTGAGCACTCGCTCGGCCAAGCTCAGGACGTCCGAGCACTGCCTCTCGTGACCGAGTGCGCACGACCCGATTGCAGATGCCAGCAAGGTGCGCTCGGCGAGGGAGGGCGCCGACGGTGGGTTCTCGACCAGCGCCTCGACACGTGCCACGGCGGCCCAGGCCGGTGAGCCGCGCAGCAGGCTCGCCGTGTGGAGGCCGGCCAGCAGCCTGGCCTCCACGACCGGGTCCCGGTCGTGTGGAGCACTCGCCGCAACCAGATCGAGGCCGCGCTCGTAAGCACGGGCGGCGTCGCCGAACCATCCGGCACCGTACAGGGAGTCGCCCAGCCTCCAGGCGACGTCGGCGTGTTCCGGCGCCTGAGGTACCAGCTCGAGGGCCTCCTGCAGTCGGGTGACGGCAGAGGCACGGCCGGCTGACACCTCGTAGGTCCCGAGGTCGAGCAGGATCCGGGACCGGACCGGGGGACGTCGTTCACCTCCCAGCGCATGCTCGGCGAGCGCCACGGCGCGGTCGAACGCACCCGATGCGTAGGCGCCGGCCGCCGCATCCCGGAGGGCGTCGATGGCCCACGGCGACGGGCACGGGTCGGTCTTGAGCAGATGCGTGGCGACGTGCGCTGCGGCGGCGCCGTCGGCCCACAGGATCTTGGCCGCGGCCAGGTGGTCGGTCCGGCGGCGGGCCTCGCCGATGTCGGCGTACACCACCTGACGCACGATGGGATGGACGAACTGCAGCCGAGACGGCATCAGCAGGTCGGCCGCGACCAACGCGTCGGCCGCTTCCGCGGCGCGGCGTTCGTCGACACGGGCGAGCCGGGCGGCGCGCGCGAGGTCGGCCGCGCTTCCCAGGACAGCCGTGGCGGCCGCCAGCCGGGCGGCCTCAGGGCCGAGGCGGCTCAGTCGGACCCGAACGGTGTCAAGCACGCGGAGCAGGTGAAGGCGCTGCAGGATTCCCGGATCATCGGCATGCGCCTCGCCCTGCGCCGCCTGCAGCGCACTGATCACCTCGTGACACAGGAACGGGTTGCCGGCCACGGCCTCGGCGATCGCGCTCTGAAGATCCGGACGGGCGTCGGGGAGGTCGCGGCGAATCATCGCCTCTACGACATCGGCCGGCAGTGGCCCGACTCTCTCGACGCTGACGCCTGGGACGACTGCGAGACGATCATGCACGTCCGCCAACTCAGGCTCGATCGGATCACCGGTACGACGGGCCAGTAGCACCGCCACCTTGAGACCGTCGACGCGGCGCAGGAGGTAATGCAGGAACCGGAGGCTGAGCGGATCACTCCACTGAAGATCGTCGACGACCACCAGCAGTGGTCGGTGTTCGGAGAGCGCGACCGTCAGCCAGTGCAGACCGTGGAGCACCGGGAAGGCGTCCGTCGCGGTGGTCGCGGCGGCTGGCACCTGCGTGAGCAGTGGCCGGGCCAGGGACGCCGCTCCGGTAAAGACGTCGTCGTCTCCGGCTGACCGAGCGAACAACTGGAGCACGACCCCCCAGGACCCCTCCGTCTCGAGTTCGTCGGCGCAGCCGTCGAGGACCTCGAACCCCCGGTCCCTGGCACGTGCGGCGCCCGCCTCGAGCAGGGTCGTCTTGCCGATCCCCGCCGGACCTTCCAGGAGTATCGCCCGACCGCGCCCGGCGAGGGCGTCGTCCAAGAGCGCGTCGATCGCCTCGAGCTGGTGAGCACGTCCACTGACCATCACGCGTGGTCAATCTACCGGCAGCACCGCCTGCTGACCCGAGATCGGGCAACTCCGTCGTGCGCACGGCGTCGTGCGCACGGCGTCGTCACGGACACGGGTCCCCAATGAAGAACTCGGTCGGTCGTGGTGTTGGAGCCGGTGACGGGAACCCCAAGCCACGCGCTACGCGCGGCCGAAGGGGCCCGATTCGATCCCCGTCCCCGTCGGCGTGCGCTTCGCGCCGTTGGCGGATGGAGCCGGTGACGGGAATCGAACCCGCGTATCTTGCTTGGGAAGCAAGCGCTCTGCCATTGAGCTACACCGGCGTGTGTTCGTCATGGTAGCCCGACCGGCTACCGTCAGCACATGACCCTGGTGGAGTTCGAATCGCGCGGCGACGTCCGCATCATCACGATCAATGACCCGGATCGACGCAATGCGCTGAGCTGGCCGTTGCTCGACGCGTTCAAGTCAGCCGTCGAGTCCGTCAAGGAAGACACCGACGCCCGTGCCGTGGTGGTCCGCGGGAACGGCAAGGCGTTCTGCGCCGGCGCCGACCTGGTCGACCTGTTCGGCGACCTGTCGCGGCCGGTCGACGAGCTGCGCGATCACCTGCTGAAGGTCTACGGCTGCTTCCTCGGCCTGCGCGACCTGACGATCCCGACGGTGGCCGCTGTGCAAGGTGCCGCGGTGGGAGCCGGCCTCAACATCGCACTGGCCTGCGACGTCATCATCGCCGGTCCCCAGGCGCGATTCGGCCCCACGTTCAGCCAGATCGGCCTCCATCCGGGAGGCGGTTGCACGTGGATGCTCACCCAGCGCATCGGCGCCGCACACACGGCGGCGGCGCTCTACAAGGGCGACCTGATCGAGGCCGAGGAGGCCGTGCAGATCGGTCTGGCTCAGGAGCTGGTCGAGCACCCGAAGGACCGGTCGATCGAGCTCGCGACGTCCTGGGCTGCCCGAGACCCCGAGCTGATGGCGAACATCAAGCGCTCGATCGCCGTCGCCTCGTCGTCGACGTTCGAGGACAGCATCGACGTCGAGGCCTCGGCTCAAGCCGTCTCGCTCAAGAGCGAGCAGTTTTCCGCCTTCGCCGCACGCTTCTCCCGCTGAGACAGGAGGGGTCAGCGGGTGCCGTGGGCTTCGACGACCTGACGGGCCTCGGCCCGTAGGGCCTCGATGACCAGACGGACCGAGGGGCGCTCGTAACGGTCGGGACGCAGCAGCGCGGAGATGTCACGCTGGGCTCGGATGCCGACGAGCGGTCGAGTGACCAGTCCGTTCTCGTGCTCTCGCGTCGTGAAGCGCGGCAGGATCGCGATGCCGTGTCCGGCGGCGACCAGCGCCTCGACGATCGCGTTGTCGGAGATCCGCTGCGCGACCTTGACCGGTTCCCCGGTCGCCGCGACGACCTGCTTGAGGATCCCGTCGTACGGAAAGTCGTGCGGCACCCCGACCCAGGTCTCCTTCGCCACGTCCTTGGGCGACAGGTTCTGCTTCTTGGCCAACCGGTGGTCCTCTGGCATCGCCACGTCGAGCGGCTCGACCATCAACGGCACCACCTGCAACCCGCGCTCGTGCCAGGACGCCGACGTCGTCACGGCGTCGGCGAGGACGATGTCGTGGTCGGGTGTCAGATCGGCGTAGTCGACGACGTGGCCGATGACGTCGGAGACCACCAGCTCGACCTCGGGCACCCGAGCCATCCGGTCCAGCAGCCCCGGCAGCAGCATCTCCCCGCCGGTCTGGAACGTCAGGACACGAACCTCACCGGAGGGCCGCTCCATCAGCTCGCGCCACCGGCCCTCGGCCTTCGCGATCGCCACCGCGATCTCGGTCGCCGTCTGCGCCAGCGCACGTCCCGCAGCGGTCAGCTCCACGCCTCGGCCAGCGGGTACGACCAACCGGTAACCGGCCTCTCGCTCCAGCACTTTCAGCTGCTGCGACACCGCTGAGGGTGTGACCTTCATCGCATCGGCGACCGCCCCGATGGTGCCCCGTTCGGCTAATTCCCTGAGCAGGGCCAGTTTCCGCACGTCCATGTAGCAACACTACATATATGGCGTAGATCAATTCGTTTGTGCTTGATAGTTCGACGTTGAGACAATAGGGGTACACAGTCAGGAGGTCGCCATGTTCACCGTCATCGCAGGCATCGCCGTCGTCAGCATCATCGGAGCGGCCAAGTCGATCAAGCTCGTCGTCACCGACGGATTCGGTCGCGTGCCTACCCGAACGGTCTGACGTCAGGTACACTCAAGACGAGGCCGGTCATCCACCCCCCGAGATGACCGGCTTTCTCATGCCCGGCCGCGGTTTCGTATCGCGGCCGACTTGTGTCATCGGCGAGTGCGACGGATACTTAAGTTACTGGTCAGTAGAACCAGTGATCCCCGTACGCGTGAAGGACTGTTGGCATGAGCCACTACAAGAGCAATGTCCGCGACGTCGAGTTCAACCTGTTCGAGCTCTTCGACCGCGGCGAGATCCTCGGCAAGGCGCCGTTCGACGAGATCGACATCGACACCGCCAAGAGCATCATCGGCGAGATCGACCGCATCTCCCGCGAGGATCTGGCCGCCTCGTTCGTCGAGGCCGACCGCAATCCTCCCGTCTACGACCCCGCGACCCACTCGGTCACGATGAACGAGGCGTTCAAGGCCAGCTACCGCGCGTGGATGGATGCGGAGTGGTGGCGCCTGCAGATCCCCGAGGACCTCGGCGGTCAGACCGCTCCGGCCTCCCTGGTGTGGGGCTCGGCCGAGTTCGTGATGGGCGCACACCCGCCGATCTGGATGTTCGCGTGCGGTCCTGCGTTCGCCCGCATCGTGTTCGAGAACGGCATCGAGCGCGACAAGCTGATCGCTCGTCACATGGTCGACCGCGAGTGGGGCGCCACGATGGTGCTCACCGAGCCCGACGCGGGATCCGACGTCGGCGCCGGCCGCACCAAGGCCTTCCCCAACGAGGACGGCTCCTGGAACATCGAGGGCGTCAAGCGCTTCATCACCTCCGGTGAGCACGACATGGCCGAGAACATCATGCACCTGGTGCTCGCACGGCCCCAGGGCGTCGAGGGAGTCGGCGGACCCGGCACCAAGGGCCTGAGCCTGTTCCTGGTGCCCAAGTACCACTTCGACCACCAGACCGGCGAGCTGACCGGCGAGCGCAACGGCGTCTACGTCACGAACGTCGAGAAGAAGATGGGCATCAAGGTGTCCACGACGTGCGAGGTCACGTTCGGTGACCCGGCGACCGGTGGTGGCGAACCCGCCCGCGGCTGGCTGCTCGGCGAGGTGCACGACGGCATCAACCAGATGTTCCGTGTCATCGAGAACGCCCGGATGTTCGTCGGCTGCAAGGCCATCGCGACGCTGTCCACGGGCTACCTGAACGCGTTGGAGTTCGCCAAGGAGCGCGTCCAGGGCGCCGACCTGACGCAGGCGTCGGACAAGACCGCACCGCGCGTCACGATCACGCACCACCCCGACGTGCGGCGCTCGCTGATGACGCAGAAGTCGTTCGCTGAGGGACTGCGCTCGCTGGCGATCTACTGCGCCACGTGGCAGGACGAGATCATCCTCAAGGAGCACGCCGGCGAGGACACCACGCTCGCCGAGGCGGTCAACGACCTGCTGCTGCCGCTGGTCAAGGGCTACGGCTCAGAACGCGCCTGGGTGCTGCTGGGGACCGAGTCGCTGCAGACGTTCGGCGGTTCGGGCTTCCTGCAGGACTACCCCATCGAGCAGTACGTCCGCGACGCCAAGATCGACACCCTGTACGAGGGCACCACCGCGATCCAGGGGCAGGACCTGTTCTTCCGCAAGATCGTCAAGGACAAGGGACAGGCCATCGGCTACCTGGCCAACGAGATCAGCCAGTTCGTCAGCGCAGACGGCGGCAACGGCCGCCTCAAGATCGAGCGCGAGCTGCTCGGCAAGGGCCTCGAGGACGCGCAGGCGATCCTCGGTGCGGTGTTCACCGACCTGATGTCGGCCAACCCCGCCGACGAGAACGGCGACATCAAGAACATCTACAAGGTCGGCCTCAACACGACCCGCCTGGTCTACGTGCTGGGCGACCTGGTCGTGGCGTGGCTGTTGCTGCGCGGCGCCGAGGTCGCGCTGGCCAAGCTCGACGCCGGCGCAGGCTCGGATCAGGCCTTCTACGAGGGCAAGGTCGCCGCCGCGTCGTTCTTCGCCCGCAACGTGCTGCCGAGGCTGACCGCTGAGCGTGCGATCGCCGAGAGCATCGACGACTCGATCATGGAGCTCGACGAAGCCGCCTTCTGAGTCGACTCAGAAGGCGGCCCTGCCGTGATCTTCAGCCGAGGCTCAGTACCAGTCGACCAGTGCGTCGGTGATCGTGTAGGGCGTGTCCCCGGGCATGCCGAGGATGACGAACAACGCCAGGGCACCGCCCGCGAGGGCGATGTCCTTGTTGAACGAGACCATCTCGGTCTGCTTGGTCATCGGGTCGGAGTCCTTCCAGAACCCGTGCATCATCACCGCGGTGACGACCATCAGGACCGCCAGGCCCAGCGCGCCGATGTCGCCCCAGATGCCCAGCAGCACCGAGATGCCGCCGACGACCATGGCCGCTCCACTGATCTGCACCATCAGGGGTGCGTTCTTGACGCCGCGCGACTCGGCGTAGCCGGCCATCGCGGCGGTCTGGGTCAAGTGCCCGATGCCCGACATGATCATCAACGCGACGAACAGAATGCGGGCCAGCAGGAATACCTCGTCCATGACGGTCCCTCCTTCTCCGAGGCCAGGGCCTCTCAACAGAGTTTCGATCAGTGCACACCCCAGGACTGCGCGGGTCAAGCAGGCGCGCCTGCACGATGCTGTGCCACAGTGGCTGCGTGAAGGTGCTGCGCAGCCCGTTCGGCTATCTCGTCGGCGTCCTGGTGGTGCTGACCGGTTGGGTCGCCGCCACGATGATCGCGGCCGGGGCGTGGGAGCCCGTGCAGGAAGCCAACGTCACTCCCACGACCGAGAAGAACGCCGACGCGGCCGGTCACACCTTGGCCGTGTACACCGACATCGCCCAGCCCGAGCGCACGATCGTCTGCACGGCCGACGGCCCGGAGAAGGACCGGTCGACGACCCTCCCGGCAGCCAAGATCGACGTCGTCACCGAGGTCGACGGCACCGAGTGGCACCTGGTCGCCCTGTGGCCCGAAGGTCGCGACGACGTGAAGGTCGCGTGCACGCCCAAGGACCGCAAGATCGACAACGCGACGTACTCGTACGCCGTCCTGGACGGCTTCACCTCGCGCGGTCAGACGGCGCAGATCGTCGCGTTCGCCGGACTCTTCGCAGGAGCCGCCGTCGCCGGCGGAACATACTGGACCCGACGCAGGATGAAGCAGGAGGTGGAACCATGAGCATGCTGTCCGTCTACGTGAAGGGCTGGCACGAGTCGGCCGATGCCATCAGTGAGCTCGTGCAGGGCCTGACCGACGAGCAGTGGGCCACCGCGACCGACCTGCCCGGCTGGTCGGTACAGGACACCCTCGCCCACCTGGCCCACCTCGAGGCCGTGCTGAGCGGCACGGCCCAGGACCTGCCGACCGGGTCGCGGGGAACCGTCATCAGCGACTACACCGAGGTCGGCGTCGCGGAGCGCCGAGGCCTGCCCGCTGCCGACGTCGTCGACGAGTTCAACGAGGCGGTCGCGTTGCGCGTCCAGCAGCTGGCAGCCGTGGACGAGCTCGATCCGACGGCGGTCGCCGACAAGACTCCCGGGGACGTCGGCTGGACGTGGGACACCCTGCTGCGCAACCGGTGTCTCGACATGTGGTGCCACGAGCAGGACATTCGGCGCGCGATCGGCCGCCCCGGCGGGATGGACGGGACCGGCGCTCAGGTGACCACCATGGCGTTGTCGTTCGGCATGCCGCTGGTGCTGGGCAAGAAGGTCAAGGCACCGGCCGGAACGGTCGTCAAGTGGACCGTCACGGGTGAGGTTCCGGCCGATCTGGTGGTCCGGGTCGGCGACGACGGACGGGCCGCTCCCGTGGAGGACGTCGATCGATTCGACGTCGAGCTGACGATGTCGACCGAGACGTTCACGATTCTTGCCGCCGGGCGCAGGTCCCCCGACCAGGTCGAGGTCGCGGTCACCGGCGACACCGCCCTTGGTCGCGCCGTCCTGGAACAGATGGCCATCACGCCCTGAGCACTATCCTCGAGCCATGGCGTGGAGCACCGCAGACATCCCCGACCTGTCGGGACGACGAGCCGTCATCACCGGAGTGACCGGCGGGCTGGGGCTCGCGACGGCGATCGAGCTGGCGCGTCACGGCGCAGCACTGACCGTCACGGCGCGCGACACCCGCAAGGGCGAGGCGTACCTGGACCGCCTCCGCGCACAGGTCCCCGCAGCCGATGTCGAGCTGCAGCTGCTCGACCTGGCTGACCTCGACTCCTCGAAACGGGCCGCATCCGACGTCGCCGATCGCCATCGCCAGATCGACATCGTGATCAACAACGCCGGCATCATGATCCCGCCGAAGAGCACCACTGCCGATGGTTTCGAGCTGCAGATGGGCACCAATCACCTGGGTCACTTCGCCTGGACCGCGACCCTGTGGCCCGTGCTGAAGGCCTCGGCAGCACGGGTCGTGACGGTCGCGTCGCTGGCGCACACCGCGGCCGGAGAGCTCGACCTGGAGGCGCTCGCGCCCGGCGGCCGACCGGGGCGCTACCGCCGTTGGCAGACGTACGGTCAGTCCAAGCTGGCCAACCTGATGTTCGCCCTGGAGCTGGATCGGCGGACGAAGGCGGCCGGCATCGACGTCGTCAGCGTCGCCGCACATCCCGGTTACGCCGCGACGAACCTGCAGGGCGCCGGGCTCAACCTGGGTCGCAGCCGGATCCCCGGCATGGCGATTCACCAGATCTCCCGCGTCCTCGGGCAGCCGGCGGCGCACGGTGCGTGGCCGTCGCTGATGGCCGCGACGGACACCTCGCTGACCGGCGGCGAGTACGTGGGGCCCTCGGGTCCGGGACAGCTGCGTGGGCGGCCGAAGCTGGTCGGCATGACCAAGGCTGCACGCGACGAAGAGGCCGCCGACCGGTTGTGGACTGCGAGCGAGAACGCGGCAGGGGTCACGTTCACGGTGTGATCACGCTCACTGAACTGAGTCGGTGGTTGACGTAACGTCGAGGCCGATGAATTCAGACAACATGACCGTACGAACCATCGAGCAAGACGATCTCGACACGATCGTCGACATCAACCAGACCGCCTTGGAAGGCGTCGGCAGCCTGGATCACGAGTCGTTGGCCCTGCTGGTCAAGCAGGCCGACCAGGCTCTCGTCCTCGACGACGACGGCGACATCGCCGGCTTCGTCATCACGTTGCCGACCGGCGCGACATACGACTCGAGCCGCTACCGGTGGTTCGAGGAACGTCTCGACGACTACGTGTACCTGGACCGCATCGTCGTCTCGCGCTCGCACCGCCGCCAAGGCGTTGCGTCCCGGCTGTACGACGAGGTCGAGGGAGACCTGCCCGTCGCGCTGGAGGTCTACGACACCAACGAGGCGTCGTTGGCCTTCCACGAGGGCCGCGGCTTCGAGCAGGTCGGCGAGCTGGAGCACGCCGGCAAGACGAATCTGATGCTCGTGCGCGAGCCGGTCGCCGCCTAGTCCAGCCCGATCATCTTGGACCGCACGTCCGGGTCCGCGGCCAGCAGCACCGACCGGGTGCGTCGCCGGTAGCGGTACAGCTGGACCAGCCCGATGCCCCACAGGACGTACTGGAACGACATCGCCCACACGAAGCCCTCGGGGGAGTAGTCGGTGCTGGTACCCGGCGTGCGCCAGTCCAGGATCACGCCCACGGCGATCACGAGGATCAGGCTGGCCACGAAGCCGGCCTGGTTCACGATCGCCGTGGCGCTGGCGACCCGATCCGACGGGTTCGACGTGCGGGCCAGGTCGAACCCGATCATCGAGGCAGGGCCACCGACGCCGACCACGACGACGAGCACGAACAACAGCGGCAGCGGCGCCTGACCGGGCCACACGAGCACGACGGTCCACACCGTGACCATCGCCAGAACAGTGCCGATCGCCATCGAGGACCGATGCCACGGATTGGTGCCGGTCGCCCACCCCAGGACCGGGCCGGCGATCATCACGGCGATGACCATGACGCTGAGCAGCAGACCCGCGACGGCCTCGGATCGTCCTTCGCCGCGAACGAAGAACGGATAGCCCCACAGCATCCCCAGGGCTGTGGCGCTGAACTGGGTCGTGAAGTGGATCCAGAACCCCAGTCGGGTGCCGGGCTGCCGCCACGAGTCCCCGAGCCGACCTCGCACTGCGGTCCACGACAGCCGGTCGCCGCGTTGCACCTTCGACTCGGGTGCGTCGTGGATCAGCCACATCAGCAACGCGACGAACGCGAAGCCCAGACCGGCGGCGGCCAGGTAGGTGCGCGTCCACCCCGGGTTCGCCAGCGCCCACGTCATGGGCGAGGCCGCGAGCAGCGCGCCGAACTGGCCGATCGGTCCCGTGAGCTGTGTGACGAGCGGGATGCGCCGGGCCGGGAACCACGACGTGACGAGTCTGAGCACGCAGATGAAGGTCATGGCGTCACCGACGCCGACCAGTGCCCGCGCGGCCAGGGCCGCACCGAACGACTCGGCGAGGGCGAACCCGACCTGCCCGGCCGAGATCACGATCGTGCCCGAGATCAGCACGGCACGGGGGCCGAACCGGTCGACGAGCAGGCCGACCGGGATCTGCATGCCGGCGTAGACGCACAGCTGCAGCATCACGAACGTCGCCAGCTGCGAGGCCGAGATCCCGAACCGATCGGCAGCGGCCAGTCCGGCGACGGCCAGCGAGGAGCGATGGAACACCGCCAACAGGTAGACCGCCGTGCCGACCGCCCAGATCCGCCACGCCCCGGCGGGGACGGCGACGTTCTGGCTCACCGACTCAGTCTAGTCGTGCCCTTCAGTACGTGAGCGCCTCGGCAGGGTCGTGCAGGATGGCCGCGACGTCGGCCAGGAACCGCGATCCCTGCTGACCGTCGACCAGTCGGTGGTCGAAGCTCAACGCCAACGTCGTGACCCACCGAGGCGCGATCGTGTCGTCGTCGAGCACCCACGGGCGACGGGCGATCTGGCCGACCGCCAGGATGCCGGCCTCCCCGGGGTTCAGGATCGGCGTGCCGGCGTCGACGCCGAACACCCCGACGTTGGTGATCGTGAACGAGCCGCCCGTCATCTGGGCCGGCTGGGTGCGCCCCGCACGGGCGGTCGCCGTCAGCTCGGTGATCGCCGCCGCGAGGTCGGCCAGCGACATCTGGTCGGCCCGGGGGATGTTGGGGACGACCAGTCCACGCTCGGTCGCGACGGCGATGCCCAAGGTGACCGAGCCCCTGAGCACGATCTCCTGGGCCTGCTCGTCCCACGAGGAGTTGAGCTCGGGCGAGCGCCGCATGGCCAGGCACACGGCCTTCGCGACGACGACGGTCGGCGAGACCGAGAGTCGCTCGGTCAGCTCCATCGTGCGGGAGACGTCGACCGTCACCCACTCGGTGACGTGGGGGGCGGTGAAGGCCGACTCGACCATCGCCTGCGCCGTCATCTTGCGCACGCCCTTGATCGGGACACGGACGTCACCGTCGGGCGGTGTGACCGGTCCGGACCTGGCGAACGCCTCGACGTCGGCGCGGGTCACGAACTCTCCGTCGCACGGGACCGCCGCGAGGTCGATCCCCAGGTCCTTGGCCAGCTTCCGCACGGGCGGGCGGGCCAGGGGTACCTTCTCGGTGTCGACCGACGCGACCCGGCGGCGACGAGTGGGCGGCCCGGTGCGAGGCCCGTAGCCGACGAGCATCGCCTGTCGCTCCGGTTCGGGCTCGGACGACTCCGGCGCGTCCGCCCCGATGCGGATGATCGGCGTACCGACCGTCACGGTCGTGCCCTCCGGGACGAGCAGCTCTGCCACCTCCCCTGCGAACGGGCTGGGCAGCTCGACGATCGACTTGGCCGTCTCGATGTCGACCAGCACGTCGTTGACCGCGACGGTCTGCCCCGGCCGGACCCGCCAGGTGATGATCTCGGCCTCGGTCAGCCCTTCTCCGACGTCGGGCAGGACGAACTCGGGCATCACTGGCCTCCGATCTCGCGGGCGTGGTCGACGGCGTCGAGGATGCGGTCGAGCCCGGGCAGGAACTCGTCCTCGACCTTGCTCGGCGGGTACGGCATGTCATAGCCCGTGACGCGCTGGACCGGTGCCTGGAGCGAGTAGAAGCACTGCTCGGTGATCCGTGC
>Ga0180217_1000663_pt1 | contig 49121 bp, 46 predicted proteins | sample eDN3rd37CBELigOP_FD_128521 | JGI IMG/M metagenome (GOLD analysis project Ga0180217, IMG submission 128521) | Enriched Organic Plus compost microbial communities from Emeryville, California, USA - eDNA 3rd pass 37_C BE-Lig OP (version 2) (version 2) ...
CTGGAATGATGGGCGGTTTTGATCCTCAAGGATCCAGTGTGGGGCCGATGAGCGGTTTTGGTCCTCAAGGACCTGGTGTTGGACCCATGAGCGGTTTTGGTCCTCAAGGTCCTGGTGTTGGACCCATGAGCGGTTTTGGTCCTCAAGGTCCTGGGATGGCACCTGGTGAGATGGGTGGATTCGGACCTGGGGGACCGGGTAATCCTGGGATGATGTCTCCTCAAGGCCCTGGAATGGCACCAAATCTGATGATGCCTCATGGACCTCATGGCCCTGGCTGTACCTGCGGACAGCAGCAAGGTCCGATGGGTGGCCCTGGAATGATGGGCGGTTTTGGTAGATAGATTTACATTATTGGTGTCTCCTTTGAGGCACCTTTTCATATCATTTATGCCAAAACCCATTCATGAAACTTTTCAAACTGAGCATGTGCATCCTTAAGCCCAAGCTCGTAAAGGTTCGTTAATTTAACAGGATCCCTTTCAATCCTTCCCACCTCAAGTGGCTCTGACGGGCTAAATACAAAAACCCTACCCGCTTTTTCTTCTTTCTCTAAGTAAGCAATCGTCTCATTATAAAGCTGATAGCGTTTTTCAATTGCTTTAACCAAATTAGGATATTGTTTATAAGAACGCCTCACAACCCATGTCAAATTTGATTTCTTTTTCAAATAACCGCGATTGCGAGTCAAAATGACGACATTTTTCTGATTTCCATCCTGTTGAGCTTTTATCAATGGAATGGGATCCGTAATGCCTCCATCCAGTAATTTCTTACCATTAAATTCAATGATTGGCGCAACAAACGGCAAAGAACTGGATGCCCGAATGACCTTTAACATGTCATTCCCATAATCCTCTCTGTGAAAATAAATAGGTTTGCCTGTTTCACAATCGGTTGTACCCACGACGAATTCTTCTTTTGCTTGATAAAAAGATTCATAGTCAAAAGGGACATGCTTATTAGGAATTTCATCAAAAATAAAATCCATTCCAAACAGCTGCTTATGCTTCACAAAATTCCTGAATGATAAGTAGTTTGGGTGATTCACAAAGTCTATATTAACCGTACGATTTCTTCCCATTTGTCTTGATAGATAGGAAGCTGCCATACACGCCCCAGCAGATACGCCGACGACATATGGGAAATAGATGTTTTGTTCCATAAAATATTCAAGGATGCCTGCGGTATAAACACCACGCATGCCTCCACCTTCTAAGACCAATCCTGTATCGTTCATTATTCTCGCTCCCTTTAGACAGGCATATTAAATAATATAAAAAAAAATTTATAGATTGTCACATTTTTTACATAAATTTTAAATAAAATATTATGAAAACGCTTTACTATTTTACAAAAGTAAGGCAAAATATAAAAAAATGGATTTTTTGTAAGTAAAAGCATGACTTGCTTTTACTTGGAGATTAATAGAATTTCTATGGAGGTGACATTATGAAAATTGCAGAAATTGGGGATGTCATTGAGTTCAAAGAAGGACTAAAAGGCGTCGTTGAAAAAGTAAATGAAAACTCAGTTATCGTGGATTTAACATATATGGACAATTATAGAGATTTAGATTTAGAGAGTCGTACTGTTGTAAATCATAAAAACTATAAGATTGTCACAGCAATATAAAAGTAAGGGAGCCGACCATTTGTGTCGACTCCTTTTTTATTATGCACCTAACGATTTATCTTTCGTAAATTTCGGTTGAATCGATGTTAAGAATTTTGTTTTTGAGAGGGAGTATATAAGTAATGCAGTCCAGATACATAAAAATGTAACGAAATGCGCTTTTGTAAAATGTTCATGAAATAAAAATACTCCTAATACAAGGCTTATAGTTGGCGCGATATATTGCAAGATTCCAATCACAGACAACGGGATTCGATTTGCTCCTGCTGCAAACCATAGCAGTGGCAATGCTGTCGCTACCCCAGCCCCTATTAATAATAATTGCACGTCAAATGTTGCACCAGTAAAGGATTCAACTCCACGGTTGTATAGAAATCCCAAATAGATAAGAGCAATCGGAGCAACCACCATTGTTTCCATCGCTAGCCCAATTAAGGAATCGAGTTTTGCAAGTTTCTTTGTTAATCCATAAAATCCAAAGCTTAATGCGAGTGTAATCGCAACCCATGGGAAACTTCCGTACTGTATAGTTAAAATGAGTACACCTAGACCCGCTAACACAAATGAAACTCCTTGCCAAAACAAGAGACGTTCCTTAAGAACGATAATCCCCAATAGGACACTGACCAATGGGTTGATGTAATATCCTAAGCTAGCATCAATTATATGATCCGTATTAACAGCCCAAATATATGTCGCCCAGTTGACTGTAATAAGGATTGATGAAGCGATAATCCCAATTAGTTTGGTTTTATTTTTGGAAATCTCTTTGAGGGTCGTTACCAACTGGTTCGCTTTTTTAGAAATTAAGATGATTACTAGCACGAAGACGAGCGACCATACAATCCGGTGTGCTAAAATCTCGATTGCCGGGACATAGTCGATTAATTTCCAATAAAGAGGCAGAACTCCCCACGCAATATACGCAATTGTCGTATACAAGATTCCGATTTTATAATCCTTCATGTCATCTTGACCCATCATGATCCTTCTTTCCAATTCATTTTTTATCATTTGTTAATTATATTTCGGTTTCCGATATTTCACAATGAAAATGAATTGGAATTTTGAGGATATCTGACTGTATGTGGTCCACAAAACTTCTGAAGTAAACTCTGGAAGTATGTCACGGACCGCTTTTTAGGATGTTGATGGTACTCCAGTGCCTTTGGACTTATGTCATTTTCTATTTTTTAGGAAACCAATGATACTCCAAAGCTTTTTAACTCTCACTTTTGGGTATTTCAGGAAAAACTCTACTGTTATATCACGTATATGACACCACAATTGGAAATAACCGGAAAAACTATAGTGTTAAGACCCTTTTATGATATATGTTTTGGATAAATACGGAAAAACCATGCCGATAAACGTTCTTTATACCTTCACTTTTGTAAAATCTAGGAAAAACCTCTCCATTAAACCCTATTTATACCACCACTTTTGTAAGACTATGGAAAAACACAACCTAAATACCACTTTTATGGATCCCCTTCTGCGTAATACTGGATATCAAGTCACCTCTAGATACCCTCCGCCAAAAAACACACACCCAAAGCAGAGTGTGTGCGCCGTGCGTTTTCCTATTCTTTCGTATCCTTGCCAGCTTCTTCAGCCAGCTGTTCAAAGGATTTGACTTTTCCATGTGGGTTTTGTGATTGTTTTCTAACTGTCCACTGGCGTTCTTGTTGACGTTTTGATTGTGTCATGTAGAATCTCTCCTTCTTTCAGATCATCACCATTAGGATGAGTCACCGTCAGTTATTTATTCTAAAAAGTTTACGTTCATGTTAAAATGACAACGACATAATCTAAGTAAAGAGGAACGACAATATGCATAGAAACTTTTATCTTTTATTACTATTGGTACATATTTTATTGGCGACGAGTTTCTTGTCCACCATCCCTTTTTGGGTGATTTTCACCATATCCTTTTTCCTTTTATCAGCAGCAGCAATCCGTTTCGCCAATTTTGATAATAAATCTATATCAGCATCCAACCTAGCTATCGCTATCTTTTCAGGCATTATGATGTATGGCCTTTTCTCGATTGGAAAAATGGGATCCGCATTCCTCTTTCCAAACATGCTAGATGAGGTAGCTGATTTATATATGAAGATTCAGCCAGAGCTTTCCTGGCATTTTGTTGTACTCTTTCTCATCATTATTCCTGGTGAAGAAATCTTTTGGAGAGGCTATATACAGAAGAATATCGAGGCAAAGTTCGACAGCAAGCTAGTCGCAATCATCATCTCCTCTCTTCTTTATACGTCTGCCAATGTTTATACCTTTAATCTACTTTTCTTGCTTGCGACATTTGTAGGTGGGGTTGTTTGGGGAACATTATATATGTGGAAACGAAATATTTTTCTAACAATCCTTTCCCATCTAGTCTTCAATTTATTTTTACTTGTGCTTTTCCCACTATTTTAAATAAGGGGGCATGATTACATGAAGAAACGCAGAAAAAGGAGAGCGAAGGATGGTAAGTATACCTTCTCCGATCTCCTAGGTGATATTTTATTCGCATTGCCTGAGATTATTATTTTTCCATTTCGAATCATTTTTTACCTAATTAGAGGTCTCTTTAGGAATATATTTGATTTCTTTAATTAGGCCAAATTTATCGTTCTCGGTTTAACATTTTCAGGAATTCCTGCAACATATGGTTTATCTATTGTGGTTAGATTAAACTCCTCTTTTGCTCTTTCAAGTATATGATCTTTATTTAGTAATAAATCATATGCTGATAATGCCATCGTTTGCGCGGCAAAGTGCATTCCCTTGAATCCAATGGATGAACCAAATGAGGCTGTGGCCTGCCAAGTATGTAACTGTATACCGATAGGAGCACAAGTTGCCATAATTGAACCCACTGGTGTAATCCAACTAACATCACCGACATCTGTTGAACCAGTTAAAACTTTGCCCTTTGTCGATTTATCATTTTGTAAGTCTGACGCTAGGGACTCATTTGTAGAATTATGCGTCATTTTTATGATGTTAGAATCTACTGTCTTTAGCAATTCCTGAGCAAATTTCGCTTCTTCAACAGTATATGCCAAGGGTTCTGCTAGATTCATATTTTCAAACATGAGGTCATTTAAAGCTTCATTTGGAAGTGTGTCATAAGCAAAAGCATCGATTTCTGAACAAACCTCTGTTTCTGTCATAAGTGCTGCTCCTTGAGCAATTTTCTCTACCCTTCTAAGGATATCTTCAACTTGTTCTTTTGTAGATGCCCGTAAATAATACCAAACACTAGCATGTTCAGGAACAATATTAGGAGCAAGTCCCCCGTTTGTAATGACATAATGTATTCGTGAACCGTCCAACACATGCTCTCTTAAAAAGTTAGTGCCGACATTCATCAATTCAACAGCATCTAGTGCACTTCTTCCAGCATGGGGTGAGGCGGCCGCATGGGCTGGGATGCCTTTAAAATGAAACTTAATGGATACAATTGCTTGCATACTCATATTTAATGTCATGTTAGATGTCCATGGATGCCAGGTTAACGCACAATCTAAATCGTCAAAGACGCCTTCTCTCGCCATGAACGTTTTTCCAGACAATACTTCTTCAGCTGGACAGCCATAATAACGAATAGTCCCATTGATATCATACTTATCCATAACTTCTTTTAATGCAATTACTGCTTCAACCCCTGCTGTTCCGAGTAAATTGTGACCGCAGCCGTGACCTGGTCCATCTAATATAACTGGTTCCTGAACTGTATTAACTGTTTGAGAAAGACCAGGCAAAGCGTCGTATTCCCCTAATATCCCTATTATTGGTTTATCTGAGCCATATTCCGCAACAAATGCAGAAGAAATTCCTCCTATCGGGGAATGAATTCGAAATCCTTCTTCTTTTAATTTAGACACTTGTAGATCACTTGCATAGTTTTCCTCATATGCAATTTGCGGATGTTCCCATATTTTTTTTGCCATTTCAGTAAAATCTGATTGGTTGTTTTTAATCCACTGTAAAATATTCTGTTTACTCATTTTTTAGTCCATTTACTAAATGGATTTTTCACCCCTTCCCAAAAATTCAATACAAGGTCGACAACAAGGCTTTAATTATTTTTCTCTTGTTTTTTTAACTTCTCTAAAAGTAAACAAACTACAACAGTTCCGAGTATGCAGACAAATGTTTGGAAGGCACGGGGAACAGGACCTAAATTAACAAATAAACCAAATGCAATCCCAACTACACCAAATAATGGCTTCTTTATAGCAAACTGAGCAATGACTCCTCCAAAAATAGCCGGAAGGACAAAGTTTAGGCTATTTAAGACTGATTCAGGCAAGATTGTTAAAATGTATGAACCACTTAGTATTGCTAAAATAAGAATGATAGCATTCACGATTGAAGCAGTCGCAATTGCCAATGAGGCAGTAATTTCTCCCTTTTTAGTTCCTGGTTCTGCATCAACAACACGTTGAGCAACCGAAGCACATGGAAGACACATGTTTCCGATATTACCTGTAAGAAAGGCAAGATATGTACCAGAAACCCCCAAAACAGGATAATAGCTAATCGGCTCCAGCACCCAAACAAACATGATAATAGCTGCATAAGCAGTAAAACCTGAAATGATAGTTGACCAGCCTGGATGGTAACCAAGAACATATGATAGATATAGAGGCACAATTAATGTTAATGCAATGATTCCCCAAATTGTTAAGCGTCCCCAAAAATGAGACTTTAATTGAAAGGTTTCAAAGTCAATTGATGATGCAGACACTGGCACTGCTTCGTTTATAGATAGATTATTTTCCTCTCTAGTAACTGGCATATAGCTCTCCTACTTTCTTTTTTAAGATATCAAGTAACCAGCAAACATACCCACAATAATAACCAGACCTAATGACCATTCTTTTATCCACCTCAACTGGGTTTTATCTCCGATCCAAATAATGATGGGCATAACAATAAAGGCAACAATAAATACGACGAATTCACTAATACCTTTTACCATTTCTCCCCCACCAAGGTAGCTAAAAGCCCCAATCATTGCAGCAACTGATACTGTGCTTAACATCGTTACATTTTTAGGATTAGCTTCTGCTTTTTTCTGTATTTTCCCTAGAGATTTAGTAAATAGAGCAACGAATAATAACCAGCCCATTCCACCAAGACACATCACCCATACTGCATTTGTAAAGGCTTGTAACGTATAACCTTGAGAACCTAAATCAACCCCAGCTGCTTTAGACCCTATACTTGCACCAACTGTTTCTATTGCTGCCGATCCAATAATAGAGATTCGCATCAATGTAACGGGGCTTCCAATTAAAGAAATCATTGAAATAGCGACAACGATGATTGCTAATGATGGTCCAAGGGAACTAATCGCGCCAGCCCTTATTGCAGACTTAACATCTGTAGGTGTCATACCAACGGATTGGCTTGTTTTTGATGCAAGCCGAATAAAGATGATAGCTTGAAAGATTACGATACCAACTACCAGTGTAGCCAAAATCCAAAGTGGTAAGCTATTTGCCGTTTGTAACACTTTTTCCAAAATAATCTTCCTCCTTTTTCGAATTACTTTTAATTACAACCTTTAACCTCTAAAGAAAGCGCATTTAATATTTAATGGTTGAAAATTCTATATTTTCTAATTCTTATAGTAATTTATTAAAATACAGATTACAATGTAATAAATTACATTAATAAACCGGCAGATATGGAACTTTCTACATTTTCTTATTCTAGGAGGTTAGTAATGACAACAATTCAACAAATTTCATCTTATCTTGATAAAATTTTTAATGGAGCTTCCTATGAAATCTTGATACAAAAAGCACACGATACTTCGTTCAACCTTATATATAAAAAAGGGAATCTAAAAAAAGAGAATATTAATCCACAAACAAGTAATGGAGAATGCAAATACAAAATCATGATAAATAAAGGGTACTTATATGTTTTATTTTCTTACGTGAACAAGCATCAAGTGCTTCTTCGCTCTAATAGTAAAACTTGTCCCTTTGATGAAAGAGATTTGGAATATTTATATGTATGCTTCGAACTGCTAGATGCTAAAAGCCAAGTCCAAGCTAAAGGTGCAGAACTAGAGATGTTAATAGAGGGAATACGTTCTGTTTCTTCTTCTCTTGTCCTTGATGACCTATTAGAGAGGATTACAAAAAATGCATTATCAGTAATACCAGTTGCAAATGCAGGTTATCTACAACTCTATGACTATGATCAAGAAAAAATTATCACAAAGACAAGTGTTGGATTTGAACCGATCATCAGAAAGCTTAAAATGGAGGTCGGAGAATCGATTACGGGTGTAGTTTTTAAGGAAGGAAAACCGTTAATTTATCATTCTAAAGAACAGATTTATAAAGTAATGAGTGAGAATTCTATTTCAGAGAGAAATCTACATATAATCAAGTCTTCGTATAAAGAAAAAGAAATTCAAGCAATTGTTAGTGTACCTATATCTATTGGGGAAAAGCGTATTGGAGTCATGACGATTCACCAATTTAATAAGGTAGGAAAATTTACTGATGATGACGTGCGACTTTTACAAGGCTTTGCATCCCAGGCTGCAATCGCAATTCAAAATGCACGTCTTTATACAGAGGTAAAGCAACAATTAAATGAGCTCGCAAAAAGAAACGAAGTCCACGACAGACTTATTAAGATTTCTATACAAAACAAAGGTTTAAAGTCCATTATTAGAGAACTAGGAAAAATGATAAATGGTCCGTTTTCCTTCTACGACTATTTAGAAAACGATTGGTACCATAATCAAGAGAAAGAAAAAATTTATTTTAGCGTGGATGAAATTACTACTATTTTTAAAAATAGAAGAAATGCTGTTTTCGTGGAATTGCGTAAGCCTGAAGAGGGAAAATTTTATCTTTACCCGATTCTAAATGGTACTATTTTTCTTGGATGCTTTATTTACCCCTACTCTAATACATTATCAATCATTGATCGAATTATTATCGAACAGGGTGGCTCTTTACTCGCACTTGAACTTGTAAAGAAACACACACTAGAAGAAATCTATTATAAGAAATTCCATGAATTTTTTAATGAATTGATTCAAAGCAAGGAGCCAGAAGTCTTACTTGAGAAAAGAAAAGAGTTTAACATAAATCCTTCTCATATGTTTTATGTGGTCTTAATTGAACTTGTTAATTATAAAGATTTATATAAGCTTGGTGCTGATATTCATAGTATTATCTCATTGATAAAAAAGAATATCCAAGACGTGCAACTCATCTACGGATTTCATAATAAAATCATTTTACTTGTTTCAGTTGCACACAATTCAGGAGCTGACGACACGATAAAGGGATTAAAAACAATTATTACTAACTGGAAAACTATTAATGATTCGTTTTTGTGTGTGGGTATTGGTTCTGAAAATCAGGGAGTATATCACATAGGAAAGAGTTATGAGGAAGCAAAGAAGGCAGTTGCCTATCTAGTTAATAAAAAAGAATCTGGTATGATCGCATATGAAAGCATTGGGGTTAATCGCTTGTTTATTAATCAGGATACCAATGAGATTCAGGAATTCATAAATACCTTTTTCCAGCCTTTAAATACAGCAAAATCAAAGAAAAATGATTTAGAACAAACATTGTTAACATATGTAAAGTTAAATAAGTCTATGAATGAAACTTCGAAAAAACTTCACGTTCATATTAATACACTATACCAGCGTCTTAAAAAAATTGAAGACATGCTGAATTTGAGTTTTAATGACCCTAAAGAATTTCTTGAAATACAGCTGGCCTGTCACCTTAAAGAAACATTCGCTTATTCTAAGGATGTACATTAGTTATTTAAGTAGTTACCGTTAATCACTCTAAAAAAGTAAATAAAGAGGTTGATTATACCTCTTTATTTTTCCTCTTATATAGTTTCATTTATCCAGGTTTTGATTATTCCCTCGGTTAGCGCTTCATCGGTCTTGCCAACAGTACTAATAAAATCAAACTCATGTACCCAAACAATGGATATAAGAAAGAAATCAAGGAGCCATAACCTAATTGACTTATCAAATAGGCTATTGATAGAATCCCAAACACAATTGAAATCGATGAAAGCTTCAAGACATTTTTCAATTGGCGCTCAAGACCAAATAGGTTTCCGATCACAGACGTAAAGATTTCTCCATAAATCACAAGGATGTACAACCAGTAAAACGCAGCCATGAAGTTTTTCATCACTTCAGCCATAGGGATTTCAAAACGTTCTACATTTGGTAGTGCGGATAATGATATATGGCTCGTAAATAAAATAAGACATAACGCACCACCACCGATAAAACCGCCCCATCTTAATGTATGTTCATGGTTAATTTCTTTTGCAAGCGGAACTAATACCGGCATTGCCATAGTCAAATTAAAAGCCGAATATAAAAATGGTGAAATCAGCCATTTAGCGCTATGCGACTCGATTTCTGGCCGACTTAATAGACCCGTTGCATCATTTGCTATGACCTCTATTGCTAAAACAACACTAAAGAATATCATAATTGGAACAACAAACATGTTCACACCAAATAACCCTTTAACTCCATAAGTCAAAACAAAGATGGAAAGCCCACCCGTCAACAGGATTCCAAGCTGATAAGATATTCCCAATTGTTCATGAAAAACCGCTCCTGCACCAGAAAGCATAACGGAAGTTACTCCTATTAGGACAAGAAGCATAAGTGCATTCACCATTAACCCAATTTTTTTTCCAAATAAGTATTCATTAAATTCCTTATATGAATTTGCTTGAATTCGGTTTGCAATAATCATAATTCTTGTTCCTAACCATATAAATAGGAAACCGCTGATGCAGATTCCAACCAAGCCATATACACCGTGCTGGGTAAAAAATTCGACAATTTCTCTACCTGTTGCAAAGCCCGCTCCTACGATTGTTCCTACATATACAGCACCAATCTGGAATGCTGCTCCCCAATTCCCTCGCACAAATAGCCACCTCATTGTTTTATCTATATTACTTGATATATATGTACAAGTTCTATAAATAAGACGAGCTATTATTTCGGAAACAAGCGGAAAAAATTGCTAGGCCTTTTCACTTGAAAGTCAAAAATGGTCAAAGTATAATGTAGACATAAGGTCAAAGATGGTCAAACACTACGAATCATCATGCATGGCCTATTTCATTTATCTAATTAGTCAAAGATAGTCAAAAATTCAAGGAGGTATTTGTTTATGATTTGTCAAGCATGTAATCAAAATGAAGCTACTGTTCAATTACATCTACAACTTAACCAAGAAAAGCGACAAATTCAACTTTGCAGTGAGTGTTATGCGAAGGAGAAGAACAACATGAAAATACCTTCAGGATTGAACGGTTTCCCTAACTTCACATTTGATGACCTATTTAAAGGCAATGCCTTTAGTCAACAAAATGGAATCAACCAACAACAAACACAAACAAAACACGGTGGAAATGGCGGAGGTCTTCTCGATCAATTTGGACGTAACCTTACTCAAATGGCGAAAGCTGGACTAATTGACCCAGTTATTGGCCGTGATGAGGAAATCCAACGTGTCATTGAAATTCTGAACCGTCGTAATAAAAACAACCCCGTTCTAATTGGGGAACCGGGTGTAGGTAAAACTGCTATTGCAGAAGGATTAGCCCTACTTATCGCTGAAGGAAAGGCACCTAACAAGCTTTCAAATAAACAGGTTTACTTACTAGATGTCGCTTCATTAGTTGCCAACACGGGAATCCGTGGTCAATTTGAAGAACGAATGAAGCAATTAATAGCGGAACTTCAAAAACGTAAAAATATTATTCTATTTATTGATGAGATTCACCTTTTAGTTGGTGCAGGATCTGCAGAAGGATCAATGGATGCAGGAAATATTTTAAAACCAGCTCTTGCACGTGGTGAGCTGCAAGTGGTCGGTGCAACCACTCTAAAAGAATATCGAGAAATTGAAAAAGATGCTGCACTCGAGCGCCGTTTCCAACCTGTTACTGTGGAGGAACCATCGATTGATGAAGCAATTCAGATTCTTGAAGGAATTAAAGGAAAGTACGAAGACTTTCATGGAGTAAAATATTCAAACGAAGCAATCCGTGCATGTGTCACATTATCACACCGCTACATTCAGGATCGCTTTTTACCAGACAAAGCCATTGACTTACTTGATGAAGCTGGGTCAAAAATGAACCTAGTATCTGGTGGAACAAATCCAAAGAATATTGAAGGAGAGCTTTCAAAAATTGCAGCAGAAAAAGAAAAAGCTGCTGGTGAAGAAAATTATGAATTAGCAGCAAAATTAAGACATCAAGAAATTCTACTTGAAAAACAATTAAATAATCCAGAAAACAACGTAGAGCATGTGATTGATGTCGAAAACATTCAACAAATTATTGAAAAGAAAACCGGTATTCCTGTTGGTAAGCTCCAAGAAAATGAACAACAAAAAATGAAGCTACTTGCAGAAAATCTTGCCAAAAAAGTAATTGGTCAAGATGAAGCAGTAACAAAGGTTGCGAAAGCAGTTCGTCGTAGCCGTGCTGGTTTGAAGGCTAAAAATCGCCCTATTGGTTCCTTCCTCTTCGTTGGACCAACGGGTGTAGGTAAAACAGAATTAACAAAGACACTTGCTGAGGAGCTCTTCGGCTCAAAGGATGCGATGATTAGACTCGATATGAGTGAGTATATGGAGAAACATTCAGTGTCTAAAATCATCGGTTCACCTCCTGGATATGTCGGCCATGAGGAAGCTGGACAACTAACCGAAAAAGTTCGTCGTAATCCTTATAGCATCATCCTTTTAGACGAAATTGAAAAGGCACATCCAGATGTTCAACATATGTTCCTACAAATATTAGAGGATGGTCGTTTAACAGATAGCCAAGGCCGTACTGTAAGTTTCAAAGAGACAGTCATTATCATGACAAGTAATGCCGGAGTTGGCGCTCCTAAGAAAATTACGGTCGGCTTTGAAAAGGCTGAAACAGGTGCCTACAAGGAATCATCTATCCTTGAGTCACTTGGTTCCTTCTTCAAGCCTGAGTTCTTAAACAGATTTGATGCAATCATCGAATTCAAACAGCTTGAAAAAGAGCATCTGCTAAAAATTGTCGACTTAATGTTACATGATCTTGAAGCAACTCTTAAAGAACAAGAAGTAACTATGTCTGTTGACGACGAAGCGAAACAAAAATTAGCTGAGCTTGGTTACCACCCAGCATTTGGTGCACGTCCACTACGCCGTGTCATCCAAGAACAGCTTGAAGACCAAATCACAGATATTCTTCTAGAAAATGAAGATCAAAAAAGCTTGAATGTAACAGTTGAAGAAAATAAAATTGTAGTAAAATAATCTTCCCACTAAAAATGCAGAGCCCAAAAAGCTCTGCATTTTTTTATATTGACTTAGTCTTCAGGTCAGTCACCTTAATCGGAGTCTTTCGATTCGAGAACAGGCTGTGTAGCACCATCCCACCAGCGATCATGAAGAGTCCGACAAAGGAATACATCGTTGGCATTGGTGCACTTAATAAAAGGACCTCACCAAATATGACAAAAATAATCTGTGTAGCTTGGGTTGCTTCTACAGCAGCAAGTTTACTTTGATCATGTTTAACTAGCTCTGTCGCAAAAAAGAAAAGTACGGTTGCGATAATCCCAGAGGAAATCCCTACAATAAAGGACTGAAACACCTGGTCCTTACTCGGAAGTCCAACCGTAGCACCCCCAATTCCAGCAATGATTAGCCAAAATGGAGTCGATGCAAGTGTCATTCCAAGCACACGCTGAAACGTATCAAAGTTATTTTTACAATGCTCCATCATTTTCCTGTTACCTAATGGATACGCAAAGGCTGCCACCACAACTGGAAGGATCCCTACAAGAAACATCTCCATTCCAATGCCTTCATTTGCTGCCTGGAGTTGGATCAAGATAATCCCAATAAAAATGAGACTAGAAAAAATAAGACCTTTAACAGGGATTTTTTCTCGAACCCTTTGCATTCCATTCTTTGTTTCTACTGTCTTATAGAAAAACGGCACAACTAGTAATCCAGCAATAATCACAAATTGCCAAGTTCCCGCAACCAACCAACCTGGGCCTGATGTAGCTGCAAATGTAAGGGGTGCATAAAACAAGCCAAACCCAATCGTGCTCCATAATATCCATGTAACAGGATTTATTTTTAGCTCATGTAGTAGTTCCTTCATATTCCCTCTAAATAGAACAATCCCAATTAAAAATGGTACCATAAAAAAATATCGCAAGGATGAACTCCAAAGCCAACTACCACCTGAAAGTTCCATCGATCGATTTAGAATAAAAGTAACTGCAAAAAATAGTGATGAAACAATCCCAATGAGTATTGCTTTCATTCATATACTCCTTCCTACACCCTAAAACAATAAACTTCTTCGTCTACAAACCCTTTTATGATTTCAGCTGTTTTCGTAAATCCTGCTTCTGTATAAACATGGATTGCAGCTTTGTTAGTTGGAATAACTGACAAGTAAATCTCATCACAATAGGGTAATGTCCTTATCATTTCCGCAATAATTTCCTTTACTGCCGCTGTACCATAGCCTTTTCCTTGAAATTTATAATCAATCATTATCCTACATAGTTCAAACCGATTTCGTTCATTATCTAGTCCGAACATCGTAAATCCAATTAATTGTGTCCCATCATAAATTGCCTTTGTTACCCAATCTGGTTGGACTTTTGCCTGGGCTAGTGAAAATACATTTGAAGCAACCCACTTTTCAAATAAAACAAACTCTTTATCCTCAGATTTCAATTGAATGACATCCAGTAAATTTTCCATCGTGACATCACGTAAAATGATTTTTTTCAATTACCCTCCCCCACTTTACAATTGGTTTGACACTCAATTGATGTGAATATTCTAATAATTCATTTTATCATAAAGACTTGCTCTGCTTTCACATTAAATCCTTCTTTTTCTAATAATTCCCGTAAAATATTATTCAACATTGAAATATTGGCTGCAGTTCTTACCACAGGTTGACTAGTTGTTTTGTAAACCATACTTAGTAGATTTCTAACAATGTCCTCTTTCAATAGATGCGAAGGCTCGGCCTCACATTGAAATAGAATGATAGATTGAAGTGTACCTTCCTCATTAAATAGCCTTTTAAAGATTGCATAACCAACGACATTCTTGTTCTCATCTAAGGCTAGTATTGATTCTCCATCACGTGCATTGCTCCACTGCGTCTGCCACGGAACAAGTGCTTTGTAAAACGGCGCTTGCATAGCGTCAATTGGAATCCCTTTTTTATAAGTGTAACAGTTATTGTCTGATAAAAATGCATCCTTTGACAATTCACCTGTATGCTGGAGGTGAACTAACTCATCTACAATTTTATAACCGACCTTTTCGTATAAAGAGATAGCTTTCACATTTTCTTTCACAGCCTCGAGCGTAGCAACTTCTACACCTTCCACTTCATAGATTGCTAGCACAGCCTCAATCAGCTTTTTGCCGACGCCCTTACCTCTGTATTCAGGGTCAACACCTGTTCCACCATTCCAAGAAACCTTCTTACCGTTAATAAGGCGAATGCCGTTTAATATAATTCCTACTGGTCGCTCATCATCATATGCAATCACAGATAAACTTGGAGAAAGCCCTTCCAAAATTAATCGTCTTGTAAAAAAATCGACTGTTGTCGTCATATCAAAATAGTATCCTTCAAATCCTTTATTCCATGCAACTACTGCATCCTCAAGTGTACATTGGGACAAGCGCTTTATTGTGATCATGATTTTTTCGCCTCTTCCTTAAAAAGTAATTTAGTCGATTTATTTAACCATATTTTTGCTTAGGCTACAAGTAATTTTTGGAAGTGTGTCATCTACCTCTTTACTAATTCATATACATTAATGAGGTGGAAAACATGTCCATTATTCCAAGAATTTTCTTAATCATGTCCTTTTTCTTATTATTTATTAATGGTTCAGCATTAGGATTTATTTTGTATAATGAGAGGTTTAATACTTTATTTGGGAATGGCTTTTTTATCTTTACTTGTCTAGTGGGGGCTGTATTTGCGTCGATTGCTGAGGAACCAGGTTCGACAAAGAGGTTTTATTGTAGATATTGTTTCTATGGAAACTTACTTGTTATTGTTTTCCCGCTCTATTTTCATTGGGTAGCGGACTCCGTCTTCCCAGTATTAATCGAAACAATTCTTTAACAAAAAAGTGCCACAATGGATGTGACACTTTTTTGTGATTATGCATCTTGGTCGGTTAAGATTAGAGGACCATCTTGTGTAATTGCAAGTGTATGTTCGTATTGTGCGGAAAGACTGCCATCAATTGTACGCGCCGTCCATCCATTTTTATCCATGGTTGTTTGCCATTTTCCGACGTTTACCATTGGTTCTATTGTAAAAACCATTCCTTCTTTTAAGCGCAATCCTTTGTTTGGAAGACCATAGTGTAACACTTGTGGCTCCTCATGCATCGTTGGTCCGATTCCATGTCCGATAAAGTCACGAACAACTGAAAATCCTTCACCTTCCGTATAAGACTGAATAGCGTGACCAATGTCCCCAAGACGGTTGCCGATTACCGCTTGTTCAATTCCCTTGTACATTGCCGTCTTAGTAACATCGAGTAGCTTAGATGCCTTTGGTGAAATTTCACCAACCCCATAAGACCATGCAGAGTCTGCGAGTGCGCCCCCAAGGTTAACAACCATATCAATTGTAACTATATCACCATTCATCAATGGTTTCTTTCTAGGAAACCCATGACAAATTTCATCGTTAATTGATGCACATGTTGCATATTTGTAGCCCTTGTAGCCTTTTTGTTCAGGCGTGGCACCATTTTTCTTAATAAAGTCCTCAGCAAAGCTGTCGATCTCAAGGCTTGTGATTCCAGGCTGAATCATTTTAGCAATTTCCTTATGACAAGCAGCTAGAATTTGGCCCGCTTCACGCATTAATTCAATTTCTCTTTTTGTCTTTAAATGAATCATGAAAACACCCTCAATTTCAGTTTGATGTTTTTATTATATCCTTAATTCATACCTTTTGCATAACATACAACTTAATTTGAAAAATTTGAAAAAATAGCACAGAAAAGACTGTGGAATTTTCCACAGTCCCCCTGTCTTTTATAATGTTTTGTCGTCTACACTATTTAGCCACGCTTCAATTTCACCAACAACAGATTCTACAGTTCCCTCTTCGAATGGGGAAAGTAGGTTTGCAACCTTGACTAATTCAGTGAAAGGCTTGCTTCCTCCTTGTTTACATAGGTGAAGATAATCCGCCCACGCTGCTTCATGATTATCTCTAGATTTTTTCCAGAATTGGAATGCACAAATTTGAGCTAATGTATAATCAATATAATAAAAGGCAGTTGTGTAAATATGTCCTTGACGCTGCCAAAAGCCACCTTCTTCTAAGTATTGATTACCATCATAATCACGTAGTGGCATATACTTTTTCTCAATTTCTCTCCAAGCATTATTGCGTTCAGCAGGTGTTAATTCAGGATTTTCATAAACAATATGTTGGAATTCGTCTACTGCTACACCATATGGTAAGAATAATAACGCCTCACTTAAATGAGAAAACTTGTATTTTTCTGTATCTTCTTTGAAGAATAATTCCATCCATGGCCATGTGAAGAATTCCATGCTCATTGAATGAATTTCTGCAGCCTCATATGTTGGCCAGTTGTATTCAGGAACCTCGTAATGTCTACTTGAGTATACCTGGAACGCGTGTCCAGCCTCATGTGTCAGTACATCAATATCCCCTGATGTTCCATTGAAGTTTGAGAAAATATACGGAGCTTGATAATCGCTAATGTACGTACAGTAACCGCCACTAGCTTTCCCTTTCTTGGCAACAAGGTCCATTAAATTCGTATCAATCATATAATTGAAGAATTCTTTTGTTTCTTCAGAAAGTTCCTCATACATTTTCTTTCCATTTTCAATAATCCATTCAGGGTCACCCTTCGGAACTGCATTTCCGGATTTAAAGCTGAATGACTCGTCATAATATTTTAAGCTGTCAATTCCAATACGCGCTGCTTGACGCTCACGAAGCTTAACAGCTAGCGGAACAATATGTTCTTTCACTTGTTTTCTGAAGTTAGCAACCATTTCCGCATCGTAATCTGTTCTTGATAATCTCACATAGGCTAACTCTACAAAGTTATTAAATCCTAGCTTTTGTGCAATTCGAGTGCGTACCTTTACTAGCTGATCATATATCTCATCGAATTTCTCTTGGTGCTCTTGGTAAAATGAAAATCGCACTTCATTCGCTTTTTTACGCATAGTTCTGTCTTTAGATTCAGCAAATGGCTGTAACTGTGCTAATGTACGTTCTTCTCCCTCAAACATAATTTTTGCTGAAGCTACAAGTTTCGTATACTCGGAAGAAAGCTTGTTTTCTAACTGTAGATCCTCCACAACTTCTGGAGAGAATGTTTTTATTTGTGTTTCTGCAAAATCAAATAGCTGTTTGCCCCATTTGTTTTCTAATTCGGTACGGAATTTAGAATTAACAAGAGCTTCATAGTATTTCGTTGTTAAACCTTGAACTAATGGCTGTATTTCATCAAGATAATCTTGCTCATTTTTGTAGAATTCATCATTTGTATCAACCGTATGCCTGATATAGCAAATGTTAAAAGCTGTATCAACTGTTCGTTGAATGGCAATGATTTCTTTCATCGCTTCATCTTGTCGGGCAGGATTTGCCGCATTTTTAAATTTTTCAAGCGCTACATTAAATGATTGCTCTACATCGTCCATGTTCGGGCGGACATACTTAAAGTCATTAAAATTCATAGAAGGTTCCCCTTTTCGCTTAAGAGATTCGTATATATGTATACTCTTACATTGTAAACCACTCCTACATATATTTACCACTCCGAAATATTCGATATTAAATGATAAGTTTCGCTAAATAATCTAGTAAGTTTGTCGATAAAAATAGTAGAATGTTAGAATACACGATTATAAACAACTCGAGTTGTTGCGTATGAAAGTAAAGGTGATATTAATTGGATAAATCGTCATTAATAGGTGTAATACTTGGTTTGATTGCCGTCTTTATAGGTATGGTTTTAAAAGGGGTCCCAATTACAGCTTTGGTAAATCCCGCTGCCTTTTTAATTATTATTTTAGGTACGATTGCAGCAGTAACGATTGCTTTTCCTTCCAGCGAATTAAAAAGAGTACCACAATTATTTGGGATCCTATTTAAAGAAAAAAAGCTGTTAGGTGTCGAAGAATTAATTCCAATGTTCTCAAACTGGGCAACGATTGCTCGTAAAGAAGGGCTATTAGCGCTTGAAGTCAAGGTTGCTGAAGTGGATGACCCTTTCTTAAAAAACGGTTTAAGCATGGCGGTTGATGGACAAAGTGCTGAATTTATTCGCGATGTGATGACAGAAGAATTAGAAGCTATGGAAGACCGCCATTTATCTGGCGCTTCGATTTTCTCCCAAGCAGGAACATATGCCCCAACACTTGGGGTATTGGGGGCTGTTGTAGGTCTGATTGCCGCATTGGGCCATATGGACGATACAAATGCACTAGGGGAAGCTATTGCAGCTGCGTTCGTTGCAACTTTATTAGGGATTTTCACAGGTTATGTACTATGGCATCCTTTCGCAAATAAGTTAAAACAGAAATCAAAGCAGGAAATAAAAATAAAAGAAGTCATGATAGAAGGCGTTTTGTCCGTCCTTGAAGGTCAATCACCTCGAGCAATCGAACAAAAGCTTTCAATGTACCTATCAAACAAAGACCGCGAAAAGGTTTTGACTGAAGGTGAAATGATAGATGGCTAGAAAAAGAAGAAAGAAAAAACACGATGAGCACATGGATGAATCATGGCTGGTACCTTATGCGGATATTTTGACATTGTTGCTGGCGTTGTTTATCGTCCTCTTTGCTGCAAGCAATGTAGATGCGAAGAAATTTAATTCACTCAGAAGTTCCTTTAACAATGTTTTTATTGGAGGGACTTCTGTTTTGGAGTATGAGAGTCCGACACCAGTTGAAATTGATACAGTTGCAATCCAAAATGATAAAGAAAAAGAAAGAGAAAAACAAGAACAAGAAGAATTGAAAGAATTGCAAAAGAAAATTAACGGTTATATCACCGAGAGTGGTTTAGATTTAAGTCTTAAAACGCGCTTAACAGAAGAAGGTTTGCTAGTTACCATTCAGGATGGTGCCTTCTTTAATCCGGCAAGTGCAAAGGTTCGTGCAGAGGATATTAAAATTGCAAGGGAAATTTCTGAGTTGTTAGTTATGGATTCCCCTCGCAATATCATAGTAAGTGGACATACAGATACTATCCCTATTAATAATCATGAGTTTAAAAGCAACTGGCATTTAAGCGTCATGCGCTCCGTTAATTTTATGAGTATTTTATTAGAGAATGAAAAACTTGATCCAAGCCGTTTCAGTGCTCGCGGCCTTGGTGAATATGAGCCCGTTGCGACAAATGACACACCAGAAGGTCGTAGTCTAAATCGTCGTGTAGAAATATTAATCCTGCCAAATGGTGTAGAACAAGAATAAATGCGCAAGTGCCTTAAACAGCCCTGACAAGGTGGGACCCTGATGAGGGCTCAAAGCTAAGCTGAGCATATGTTCTCCGTGGATTATTCTCGTACATTTCTTCTGCAGCAGGTAGAGTAAAGTGACCACTAAGGGCTAGGTGTTTGAGCTGGATTACCATAAGAAAACCCCCGGACCATATCCGTGGGTTTTTCATTACCATATTACCTTCCAATTATCATCAACAGTGGCTTCAATTGTTCCTCTTTTAAGGATATAGTTTGCAATTAACTCGGACATATCAAGTGGAATATCTTTAATAACTGGCTTATCCTTGAACATGACATATTCACCACCACCACCTGCACGATAGTTGTTCATGACAACATCATACTCACCTTCTGGTTGAATGGGTTCACCCTTAAAACTTAACTTTACTACTCTCTCCCCCATAGGCTTTGAAATATCAATTATATATTCAATACCCTCCCACATATCATAATTGTAATGTTGTGGCTTTGGTGTTGCGAATGAAGGGTTGACTGCTGCCTTTCCATTTTCAAGAATAAAATAACTTGCACTTCTTTCTAGTGCAGCTCTTACGTCATCCCCTGTTATCCGAATGACCGTTAACGTGTTCGGATAAATATAATTGGAGACCACGTCTCTCATCGTAATATTTGAAGGAAAACCTTTCGTTATATTATTAAAAAGTGCTGTATTTGAAATCGATACCTTGGCGACATCCATCTGCACCTTGTTAATAAATTCAACAAGCGCATTATCCCTTAAGCGTGCTTTTAAAGGATCATCAATTGTCATATTTCCGATAACTTGACCAATTGGTTTGTCCAACCATTCTTGTGTCGCAACCTCATATTCATTTACTAGTTCAATTGAGCCTTCGTCTGCTTTTTTATCTTTTACGAAAATAAGTTCAGGCCTAGATTCAGAAATGGTCCACTTTTTCTCATTTTTCGTAAGGATTAGGGTAATTTTACCAATTGCCTGACCATTAAAGCTTGGCTGAACAATCGGGATGCCGTTTACTTTCCCGGCAAGTGAACGATGCTGATGGCCAGTTAATAAAAGGTCAACCCCCTCAATCTCTTTACAAATTCGGTACCCCTGATTTTCTCCTGTTATCTTTTCGGTTGGCTCACCGGTTTCCAAATCTGCTTCAAATCCACCGTGGTAGGAAACAATCATCAAATCCGGATTTTCATCATTACGGATTTTCCCCACCCAATATTTTGTTGTTTCAAATGCATCATTAAATGTTAAACCTTTAATATGTTCCGGATTCTCCCAATTCGGGATGTAATGAGTGGTTACACCCAGAATCGCAACCTTTATTCCTTCCTCAAGCTCAACCATGATATATGGCCTTCCAATAAATGGCTCCCCTTCTTCATTTACTATATTTGCAGAAAGCCATGGAAAAGTTGAATCTTTAATCGCCTGCTGTAAAACATCGATCCCATAATTGAATTCATGATTTCCAACAACAACTGCATCATATTTTAAATCATTCAATATTTTAATCATTGGATTTTGTTTATGACGACCTGATCTTACATAATAATAAGTTAAAGGTGTTCCTTGAATTAAATCTCCATTATCAATAACGATAGTATTCCTATTACGACTTCTCTCTTCTTTAATCACAGTTGCAATCTTTGTAAGTCCAAGACCAACAGGCTCATTGTTCCCATAGTTAATTGGAAAAATATTGCCGTGTACATCACTCGTTTCAAGAATGGTAATTGATATCGATTTCATTTTTTTACCTCTTTTGTATAGGGTCAATTTTAGTATACATAATTTTACCAATTTTCGGGGTTAAGAATAATAATCTTTTAACATTAAAGTTTCTCCATTCACCCCTAATTAATGTACCATTAGACAGAAATTGACTACTTTTGTCAAATTTAATATGTTTCTCTTTGCCATTTTGATATAATAATTTTACAGAAAAATGGCAAGGAGAATGTGTTTGAAAATAGAATCTAAAGTTCTAAAAAATAGTCTTGTATATCTAATTATTGTAATTTTACCTACCACAATTGGTAGTATTTTATTTGCGAATTATCATTATAATACGGCTATTATTAACCAAACAGCCAAAACAAAAGAGATGGTAAACTTTCAATCTAGCTATATTGATCGGTTTATTGGAGAAACTTTAGCTAGCACCGAAACTCTTGGGATTGTCTTTGAAAACAAAAATAGTAATGAAGAGATTAAGAACATGCTACATTCAATTCATAAAAAGGATGATCGCTTTTCTGGACTATATTGGGCAAATCCAAACGGTGATATCCTTGTGTCTACTCTCGACTTAGATAATAAAGTGAACATTTCCTATCGCGAATATTTCCAACAGGCGCTTCAAACAAAACGGACAGTCATCTCATCAGGGCATAAAGGAGTAATAACTGGAAGATTTATAGTTACAATCGCCACACCCGTTATTAAATCGAATAAAGTTAAAGGAGTTGTACTCTTTAGCTTACGCCTAGATTATTTAGAAAACGTACTGAAGGTTCTTGCACCAGATGAAATTTTAAGAGTCATCGACCCGATTGGCCAGGAATTAATTACCACTAATTTAGATTCACATTCGATTGATAGCGATATCATTAGTACGGAGCTAGCTAATGTGAATTGGACAGTTGAAGCATGGCCACGAACAACATTATCGAATAAAAAGATATTTATTTTAAACTCAGTGATTTTTAGTGGTATTTTATTGATCCTTACTCATATTCTTTTTCTTCTTGGAAAATATCTTCTTCTCAAACGCCAAACTATTCGTGAGCGAGAGGAAAATGAGTTACAGAAATTAGAATTAGTCGGAACACTAGCAGCAAGTAGCGCACATGAAATAAAAAACCCTTTAACTGGGGTTAAAGGACTCATTCAATTATTAAGTGAAAAACATAAGGATCCGAACGATCAATTTTATTTTTCGGTCATTCAGCAAGAAATTACAAGGATTAATGATATTGTCAATGAGTTCTTAATCCTTGGCAAACCTACCGCAGACAAACGTAAAAGTTATGATATGAATGACATTGTGAAAGAAGTCCAACCCATTATTCAATCTGAAACAAACCTCTATAATGTGGAATTTGATTTACATCTTTCGGAAAAGCCAATGTACATCATGTGCTCAAATGATAATATTAAACAGGTTGTTTTAAATCTATCCAAAAATGCAATAGAATCGATGCAAGCAGATGGTGGCAAACTGTCAATTTCAATTCAAAAAGAGGGAAAATCTTGTATATTATCAATCACTGATACAGGTGTCGGTATTCCAAAACATATTCTTTCAAAGGTGTATACCCCATTTTTTACAAATAAGGATACTGGAACTGGCCTCGGTCTTGTGATTTGTAAAAGAATTGTCAATATGTATAACGGAACAATTAATATTGATAGTGTGGAAGGTAAAGGTACTATAGTTCAAGTACACTTGCCTTTACACGAAGATTAATTAATAACAAACCCACTTTCTCGAAAGTGGGTTTGTTGATGCTTATGGGACTAGACAGTCAAAATAGATTCGATTCTCTTAATCTCTTCAAATCCAAGTACTAGGTCAGTGGCCTTGGCATTTGCTTCAATTTGTTCCGGATTTGTCGCTCCGACAAGTGTACTCGCGATATTGTGCTGTCTTAATATCCATGACAGAGCTAATTCCGGTAAGGTGACACCTAGTTCTGTTGCAAATTCTTCAAGACGATCTAATTTAGTTGAAACAATTCCATTAATGATATTTTTCACCCACGTATTTACCTGTGAGTTTGCTCCCCTACTACCAGTTGGAATCGTACCACCTCTATACTTACCGGTTAATACCCCTTGGGCAAGCGGTGAATATACCACCTGAGAAATTCCATTTTTCTCACAAACTGGTATTATCTCATCCTCGATGTCACGATGGAGCATATTGTATTGAGGCTGATTCACAATAATTCGATCTAATAAATACTTATCTGCAATGGCTACAGCTTCCTGGATTTGAGCTGCACTCCATTCGCTTACACCAACATAAAGAATTTTTCCTTGCCTAATTAAATCGTCAATTGCTCGTAGTGTCTCATCCAGAGGAGTATCTTCGTCATAGCGGTGACAGTAAAACACATCCACATAATCTAGTTCCATGCGTTTTAAACTTGCATTCACCTGTTCAATCACGTGTTTCCTTGATAAGCCTCTATCGTTTGGACCATCACCCATCGGACCATATGCCTTAGTTGCGATAACATATGACTCTCGCGGATATTCTTTTAATGCACTTGCTACGATTCGCTCTGCTTCCCCTCGCTCATACACATTTGCCGAATCAAAAAAATTTATTCCAAGTTCATATGCTTTATGAACGGTTTTCGTTGCCATTGATTCATCAACTGTTTTCCCAAAAGTTAGCCAACTACCCAAACTAATTTCACTAACTTTAAGACCAGAACGTCCTAATCTTCTGTATTTCATGTCATGCCTCCTCCTTCAAGCGAATATTATCTTACTATTAAATTTATCAGAAATTTCAAACAAGGTAAAGCAATTGTTCAATGAAGAAAATGCTGATTTTTGTCTTGATTTACTTAAATTTATTTTGAATTTTCGCTTTACAAAATTGAAAAAAAGGTTTTTTATAGAGTAAAGGATTATATTGATTAAAATTACTTCATCGGTAAGTAACAAAGGGGAAATAAATAAAATGCTCGCAGCAAAAACACAAGCTACAAGTACTGAAAATGACGCGAATAAAACACTTTATGGGATTTTATTTATCATTGGATTTGTCCACATGCTCAATGACTCCATACAAGCGATTATTCCAGCGATGTTCCCAATTTTAGAACAATCAATGGGATTAACGTTTACGCAGCTCGGATTAATATCCTTTGCGTTACAAATTGTATCTTCAGTTGCTCAACCTGTTGTCGGTTGGTATACAGACAAAAAACCAATGCCATTTGCCTTGCCAATTGGATTAACCTCTACTTTTTTTGGAGTCATTGGCCTCGCATTTGCACCTAACTTTTTAACGATCATTCTTTCAGTTCTATTTATTGGAATAGGTTCAGCTATTTTCCATCCCGAAGGGTCCCGTGTTGCCTACATGAGTGCAGGTAACAGACGTGGATTGGCACAATCGATTTATCAAGTTGGGGGGAATTCAGGTCAAGCTCTGGCACCTGTCATTACTGCTTTAATCCTTGTACCACTAGGACAATTTGGGGCCATTTGGTTTTCATTAGTTGCTGCGCTTGCAGTCGGACTACTTATATATATTGCTAAATGGTATTCTAAAACACTAAAAACAGTTGAGCTTCAAAAGAAAGTAAAAAAGGCCATTTCAGCTGCTCCGCGAAACATGAAAGCTGTCAAATTCGCATTAGTTGTTCTCGTGCTATTTGTATTTGCTCGAACATGGTACATGTCAAGCATCACAAATTTTTACTCATTTTATGTAATTGAAAAATATGGTTACAGCATTTCACAAGCACAAATATTTATTTTCTTATTCTTAGCCACAGGGGCCTTAGGAACATTCTTTGGGGGACCATTGGCTGATAAATTCGGTAAACGAAATGTCATCATTGTTTCTCTATTAGGTACAGCACCATTAGCACTGATTCTCCCGTTTGTTGGTCCTCATGTGGCAATCGTGCTCGTTACAGTTATTGGGTTTATGCTACTATCAAGCTTCTCTGTTACTGTTGTCTATGCTCAAGAATTAGTTCCAGGAAAAATCGGAATGATGTCAGGATTAATTGTTGGCCTCGCCTTCGGTATGGGGGCTATAGGCGGCGTTGGGATTGGTGCTATCATCGACGCAATCGGGTTAACACCAACCATCATTATGATGGGCTTCCTTCCATTGTTAGGATTATTGGCCTTCCTATTACCTACTGATCATAAGCTTAATGAGTGGAATAATGCAGGATAACACAATTTTCAGGACGCGTATGCGTCCTTTTTTATTGAGTCTTGGCATAACCTTGCAAATTCCTCTTCCCTTCGCAAAAAAATAAACAATCCATTTTCATGAATTGTTTGGTAGGTTATATTTTTTATGATTGTGATTTATAGCTGACTTTTTGAAGTAAGAAAAATAACATGACTCTCTTTAAAAACTGACGAAAAAGTGAATGGTTTCGTTCTGCTGTTTCTGCTCGTTGATAGATATTTATAAGTTCATCAAGTTCTTGACTACATTCAATTGTTTCATTACTTGTAAACCCCGTACTATTAGCGATAGCAATCATTTCTTCTCTTTTTCTATTAATATCCTCTAATAGTATCTGTTTGTAATCTATACGTCTAGTTTCCAAAACTTCCACTCCTTTATTCACACGTTAGAAAATTCTAACGCCGCATACAACTATCGTATGCCAACCAATACTACCTTTGGTGCATGCTGAGTTGCTACTCTATGAATTATTACAAAATCTACTATTTATGTAAATAGATTCGCAAAAATAGACATTTTTTTCTTAAAAAAATTTACAAATTTGTGTACGAAATCGCTTCCAAGCTGCCATTCAACCTTTTTCGACAATCGAAATAATACAGGAACCGACATAAACTTCAATAGAAAAACCTACAGGAATTCACCCATAGGTTAAAATTTTTCTTATTTAATTCGATCGATATGTGTAACACGGAATTCTTTCGTTTCGAGCTTCCTTTTGATAGCTTGAATCTTATCCTCTCCAAGAGTTCCCGGTAGATTTAGGATAATGCGACGGAGGTATTTTTCACCATTATCCAGAGTTAACATTCCATCTATGTTAACGTCACGGATTAGAGATACAAGATCTTTTATCGCACCTTTATGTTCAATCGTAGCAATTGTTAGTGTATATCCACCTGTCCGCATACCAAATGAATCCTCAAGGACATCCATAACATTAGAATGTGTAATAATTCCAAGAAATTCTTTCTCGGAGTTAAGCACCGCAATAAACGGCAAACGACGAATTGTTAAAAATGTTTTAAAGAAGGAATCCTCATCGTAAACAAATGCATCCTTACTTTCGACAAGGGTAAGAATACTTCCATTTGCATCTCCATTCTTTTCATAGAGGTACTCTAAAATGTCAACTTTATAAATTAAACCTTCAAATGTTGTACCATTTTTTGACAATACCGGCACAGACCGATATCCTGTTTCATTTAAAAATTGAAGTGCTTGTTGGACGGTAAAATCGTCGTTACAATATTTTACATCTGATTTTTCAACAAAATTATAGCGAATTTTCATAGTCTCCACTCCTCTTACAGTAGAAAGAATTCCCAACTACCTATAGTATATGCATCAGAATATTTCTTTTTCCAATGAACAAAAATGTAACATATTTACACTAATGTGTAAAGAATATTCTAAACATTTTGATATAAAAAAGCTTTATGGAAAATACCATAAAGCTCCTTCTATTCCTATTTTGTACCTGTAAACTCTGGGTCTTGGAATGGATGAGCTACCCAACCAGTTGGATCAATAAATAATCGAACTGCTACGACCTCACGATCATCCATTAGTGTGAAAAAGTGTGGTGTGTCAACAGGAACAGAAATAACATCCCCTGCCTCTAATTCAACATCAAAGTAGCCAGTATCGCCACTTCCTTTAATAATGAAAATTCCATGTCCTGCTACGATTGCACGTACTTCATCTTCTGTATGAACATGTACTTGTTCAAATTTCTTTAAAAGCTCATCAAGATTAGGAGTAGCATCGGACAATGCGATGACATCCCATTTTTGATATCCGTTACGCTCACCAAGTGATTTGATTTCTGCTTCGTAAATCGATAGGATTTGATCTTTTTGCTCATCCGTAATTCTACAATTTCCTCTTAATTCCTCTGGTAGTTTGTTAGTATCCCAATGTTCATAAAGGACACCTTGTTCTTCTAAAAATGCTGCTACCTCTTCTTGTCCCTCTAGTCTCTCACCTGTATTACGTAATTTAATATTTGCCATTTTTCTCACCTCGTGAATTTTTTATACCCTTAAAGGGGCTAATGCTAATAGTTTTAAATGATAGCTAAAAAGAAACTCATATGCTTCTAAATGTTTTTTTGCATCAAATGCATTGTTAGCCCAGACAGTGATTCCATGGTTTCGGATCAGTACGGCGCCAAAGTCGCTAGTGACATACTTGCCAAAATTTCTTGCAAGTGTAGGGATATCAGCATCATTTTGGATGATTGGTATTCTAATTTCTGAATCCACATCCCATAAACCAAGCGCTTTAATAATTTCCTGCCCCTTGAATACAACTTCTCCTTTGTCAGCATATAGTTCAGAAATGACATTATTATCAACTGTATGAACATGAAGACTACAACCTGCATTTGTTTTGTTATAGATTTCAACATGCAGAAGTGTTTCTGCCGAAGGCTTCAAGTGAGTAGGAGTAACTGGATAACCTGCTTCATCCACTAATAAAAAGTCCTCATCAGTTCTTTTCTTTTTATCTTTGCCACTTGCTGTAACAAGAAATGTGATAGGATTGTCGGATACTTTTATGGAAAGATTTCCACTTGTCCCCATAAACCAATCACGCGCTGCAAGTTCATCTTTTATATCTGCAAGCTCTGTCCATTGCTTAATTCGAAGCATTTGTTAGAACCTCCTTTTTTAGAATCTCTATTACATCAAAAAAGGAATGGAATGAAGAATGATTAATTCCAAGTTCTTCACATTTTTGGACAAGAAAATCTCTAGCAATGACCTTGTCTCCAAGTTTAGCCGCTTGAAGATCTGTAATGGAATCACCAATAACGATCTTAAAATCGTCCTGATTTGCAAACTTACGAATCAACGTTGGCTTGCAACAGCCACACTCGTTTGTGCACTCATCATCACAAGTGTATGGCCATACAATCTTTATTTTTTCATTTGTAAAATCGGATCTGTTACAGTAAATTTGCTCTTTTGGAACGAGTCCGTCAAGCAATGGCTCTACAAAAAAATCAATCCCACCGCTGACAATGTATAAGGGAATTTCCTCTTCTTTTGTAAACGCAACAAATTCCTTAAATCCTTCTCGTATTTCTGCATGGTTGAGTATATAGTCTGTAATTTCCTTACGCGATGCTGATGGTAAAAGCGCAAACATTCTACTCACTCCCAACTGTATCGGGATTGTTTGTAAGAGAACTTGGTCCTTGATCTCCTCCCATGCAGGGGGAGCAAATCTTTTCATGATGGCAATAATGTTATCAGTATTCGTGATTGTACCATCAAAATCACAGAAGATAATTGGTTTATTCATTTTTATACCTCTTTATATCCCCATAATTCAATTGCCTTTTTAAGCTCAGGGCTATTTTTTGCAAATTCAATAAGTGTCTTTCCACCTAGTACTGCATCAACTGCAGCATTAAAGGCCATTCCGCCCCCAATTGCACCATCAGGATGTCCGTGAACACCGCCACCGGCATTGATGACACTATCTTTTCCAAAATCATTGATTAGTAGTGGCACTAGGCCTGGATGGATTCCGGCTGAAGGAACAGGAAATGTTGGTTTAAATACCTCATCATTTTTTGTTAACTCTTCTGCAATTGCTAGTGTCTGTTCTCTTTCAAGCGCAACACTACCATATGGTGAAGGGAACAAGACAAGATCTGCCCCAGCATATCTAAGTAATTTTCCTAGTAATAGCTTATTAGAAAATCCGTAAAACTCAGAAGGAGTGAGTGTCCCACTTACAGCTGGATGGGCCATAATTGGTATTGAAATTTGCGGGTCTTCTGCTAAACTTTGAAGTACATCAATTCCGTAAGCAAAAACATTAAACAATAGTAGGTCAGCACCTAACTCTACTGCCTTCCTAGCTTTTTCCCTTAATTCGAATGTTCTTCCGGTTAAGTTTACAGCGTAAAGTGCCCGTTGTCCGGTTTCTTTGAACACATCTTCAAGTACCTTTTTCCCTTCAGTGATTCTTGTTTCCAAAGGTGTTAACGTGTTCTCAAAGAGTATTTCATCATCCTTGATGATATTCACACTACCGAGTGCCTGCTCACGAAGCTGATCCTTGAGATAGGCTATGTCTCTTCCAATGACCCCTTTAAAAATACTCATTACCAGCGGTCTATTATATACTCCAAGTTTTGCACGAATGCCTTCAATTCCAAATTTCGGACCAGGGAATGTGGATTTTAATTCACTAGAAAACTCCAAATCTAATAGTTTAACTTCCCCATCCAAGGAAAGCTTACCAAAGGTAGTTGTTAAAACAGCTGGTAGGTCTGCACTAAAATTAGCGCTTGGGTATGCTATTCTAATAATTCCCTTTTTTACTTGCTTTCCTAAATATTGACTTGCTCTGTTGTCTGAATCTAAATGCTCGACACTTATTACTATACCTTTATGCTTTTTAAGTTGGTTTTGTTCTATTTTTGGTAAATTTGTCCAAGAGCCGATTGTTAAGCCGAGTGCGATACCTTCAGCTTTTTTCACTAAGTTGTCCCCGGTGTCATGCACCAAATACGTAGCAATCACTTCACTCATTTTTCAACCCTCATTTCAAAATGTTCCATAAGACGAAAAAAACCTCTTCATAAGAAGAGGTTAGCAAACTAACATCTTCTTATCTCTCAGCTTAATGCTGCAAGAATTAGCACCGTGCTTACAATTTGTAAGTCGGTTGCCGGGCTTCACTGGGCTAGTCCCTCCACCTGCTCTTAATAAGAAAATAGATTCTATTATTATATTGAGCCATGTTTTAAGTAAGCTCAATCTAAATTTAATTTTTACGAAATTGAATTTAATTAGGATTATGACAGGAATTATTTTTCTTGTCAAACATTTTTTAACTTTTAAATTTTAATGGTTATTTAAACAAGTTTAGTTTTTTAATTCGATTTGCAGCTTCAACAAGTCTATTTTCGTCAGTTAAAAGACCAACACGTACATATCGATCGCCATATTCACCAAAGCCGATTCCTGGTGCTACAGCAACATGAGCTTTTTCTAGTAATAGGTCTGCAAAACTAACTGATGTGTAACCTTTAGGTACAGGTAACCATGCGAAAAATGAGCCTTCAGGTGCGTTCACATCCCATCCGATGTCTTTTAAGGCACCAATGAATGCATTCCGTCTTGATTCATATTTGTCTACTAATTCTTTTACACAGTCCTGTGACTCGGTCAGTGCGGATGCAGCTGCTACTTGAACGGGACTGAACAAACTCACGTACATATGGTCTTGAATTAGATTTATTGCTTCAATTACACTTGGGTTTCCAACCGCAAAGCCCACTCTCCAGCCTGCCATATTATAGGTTTTTGAAAGTGTGTATATTTCAATACCGATATCTTTGGCACCTTCAACTTCCAAAAAGCTGATCGGCTTTTTCCCCTCATATCCAATCGCACCATATGCAAAATCATGTACCACACAAATATTATGTTCTTTCGAAAAAGAAATTGTATCTTCAAAAAATTCTTTCGTTGCAATAGCCCCTGTTGGGTTATTCGGGTAATTTAAGAACATTACCTTTGCTTTTTCAAGCTTTTCTGAATCAATTTCTGTGTAATCTGGTAGAAAGTAATTCTCTTCTTTCAGAGGCATATAGGCCATTTCAGCTCTTGCAAGCTCAACACCTGACCAATAGTCTGGATAACCAGGGTCAGGTACTAATGCAACATCCCCAGGATTTAATAGACATTGTGGAATCTCTACCAATCCAGCCTTTCCACCAAATAAAATCGCGATTTCTGTTTCAGGGTCAAGTTCAACACCATATTCACGTTGGTAAAATTCTGCCGCTGCCTTCTTTAAGAATGTATGGCCACGAAATGGAGAATACTTATGAAATTTAGGCTGATCGGCAGCCTTTTTAAGAGCTTCAACAATATGTTGAGGTGTTGGTTGGTCAGGATTCCCCTGACCTAAATTTATTACATCATGCCCTTGGGCAACTACATTGTTCACCTTAGCTACAAGAGAAGCAAAAAACTGTTTCGGTAATTTTTGCAGGGTTTCAGATTGTTGGAAATTTTTCATATCTACACCTTCTTCAAAATACTTGAAATACTAACCAAAAATAATATATTGTTAGAGTTAACTTGTAAAGTATTATTTTCACTGGGAGGATACCAAATGAATCTTAAAATTGCTTGTATACAGTATGATATTCAATTCGGTAAACCGCAAGAGAATTTTGCCCAAATTTCTAAAGAAATCGAAAAGACAATGAATCAGGACAAACCTGATATTATCATCCTTCCAGAGCTTTGGACGACTGGATATGATTTAACAAGATTAGATGAAATTGCAGATGAAAATGGCGATGAAACAAAAACGTTTATAAAAACCTTAGCAAAACAATACTCTGTAAATATTGTAGCAGGCTCTGTAGCCAAAAAGACGGAGCAAGGTGTGACAAATACGATGTTTGTCTTTAATCGAGACGGAGAATTGCTAAGTGAATACAGCAAACTACATTTATTCAAGCTAATGGATGAACATTTGTATTTAAAGGCCGGTGAAGCAAAAGGCGATTTCATAATTGAAAATGTACCAGCAGCTGGTGTGATTTGTTACGACATTCGCTTCCCAGAATGGATTCGTGCACATACAACAAGTGGCGCAGAAGTTTTATTCGTGGTAGCAGAATGGCCACTTCCTCGCCTTGAGCATTGGCGAACATTACTCCTTAGTCGAGCGATTGAAAATCAGTGCTATGTTGTTGCATGTAATTGTGTTGGAAGTAATCCTAATAATGAATTCGGAGGTCATTCGATGGTTATCGACCCTTGGGGAAACATTATTGCTGAAGCAGGTACTGAAAGCACAACTCTAGTTGGAGAAATCGACCTTAGCAAGGTAAAAGAGGTGAGAAAACAAATTCCTATCTTCCAGGATCGTCGTCCTAATTTTTATCATTCATAGAAATAAAAATATATTGACAATTATGTACATTCGTTGATATCATTCTCTTCAGTATCAACATATAATAGAATATCAATTAATTTGATCTCTTATCAAGAGTAGGCAGAGGGACTTGGCCCGATGAAGCCCAGCAACCGACCGTAAATCCATCGCAAGGTGAGGCGCTATTTTTTAGCGCTGGGGAAACCCACAAGGCACGGTGCTAATTCCAGCAGGAAGTGAATAACTTTATTCAGTCATGCTTAAAACCAGACTGAATAAAGTTATAGCCTCCGGCGGATGCAACAGATTTTCAAAGGTAAATTTTCGAGCAAGCTCGAAAAAATCTGTGCGCAAATTCGCTGAAGGCTCATTTGATCTTCTTGGCAGATAAGAGGTGCGAAGCCGTGTCTTCAAGCCTCTTTCAATGAAAGAGGCTTTTCCGTTTTTAGAAAAGCCTCCAAACTATTAAATAATACTTCTGGAGGAATATAAATATGTCAATTTCATATCAATCGATTTACGAACCATTAACAGAAAGCACTGCGGTGGCATTGGCCATTCGTTTAGGTTTGTTTGAAGAAGGAACATTTTTAAAATGCAGAGAAATTGGGGATGGAAATTTAAATCTAGTTTTCCATATCACCGAAGAAGAAGGAAATGGCATTATTATTAAGCAAGCTTTACCATATGCAAAGGTGGTTGGTGAAAGCTGGCCATTATCTTTAAAGCGAGCAACAATTGAAGCAAATGCATTATTAGCAGCAGCGGATTATGTGCCAACTCTTGTACCAAAGGTTTATTATTCTGATGAGATTCTAGCTATTACTGTGATGGAAGACCTCTCCCACTTGCAAATCTCAAGAGCAGGTCTCATTGAAGGTAAAAACTTCCCGCTTTTATCTGAGCATATTGGAACATTTTTAGCTAAAACATTATTTTACACTTCAGACTTTGGACTAGAGCCATCGAAGAAAAAAATATTGGTTCAAAAATTTATAAATCCTGACCTTTGTAAAATTACGGAGGATCTTGTTTTTACAGATCCATTTTTCGATATCGATACAAATAGTTTCGAAGAGGAATTACAGAATGATGTTGAACAAATTTGGGCTGACCAACCGCTGAAGCTTGAAATTGCAAAGTTAAAGCAGAAGTTCTTAACTCAAGCAGATGCTCTATTACATGGCGATTTACACACAGGAAGTATATTCGCTAGTGAAACTGAGACGAAAGTTATTGATCCTGAATTTGCCTATTTTGGCCCACTCGGTTTTGATATCGGGCAATTTATTGCAAATCTATTATTAAATGCAATTTCAAGAGATTCTGAGTACCGTGAGCCATTATACGAACATATCAAAAGAACATGGGAAGTGTTTTCCTGGACTTTCTCAGACCTTTGGAAAAATGAAGCGGTTGAACTTTATCGTGATACGGAAGGTTATTTGGAATATGTTCTTGAGCAAACTTTTGAAGATGCAATTGGTTTTGCTGGCTGTGAAGTGATACGTCGAACAATCGGCCTTGCACATGTTGCTGACTTAGATGGCATTGAAAGCATTGAACAAAAAATCGCAACTAAACAGCATGCACTACGTTTAGGAAAAGAATTAATAAAAGAACGCAAGTCAATCAAGGAACTTGGAACTCTACGAAACTATGTAGAAAAAACAGCTAAGGAGTGACAACATGACATACACAAAAAAAGTTCCTCAATCTGTTCAGTGGAATGAAACACATATCAAACTATTAGATCAAACAAAGCTTCCGTTGGAAACTGTATTTATCGACCTTTTTTCAATTGAGGATGTTTGGGACAGTATTACCACATTAAAAGTCCGTGGAGCTCCAGCAATAGGAATTACTGCTGCGTTTGGTTTAGCATTGTCTGCTCAAGGCTATGATGTAACATCCATACAAGAATTCAAGGAAAGACTCCAAAAAGATAAAGAATACTTAGGAAGCTCACGCCCTACCGCTGTAAATCTAATTTGGGCATTAAACCGTCTAGTTGCAAGTATCGAAGCTTCAAAGTCAGTGAATGAAGCAAAAACAACACTTGTCCATGAGGCGATTCGAATTCAAGCAGAAGATGAAGGGGTTTGCCGCCAAATTGGTGAATATGCACTTTCTCTATTCAAAGATGGATTCAAGGTGTTGACAATATGTAATGCGGGTTCAATCGCAACAGCACGTTATGGAACTGCACTAGCACCTTTCCATCTTGCTGCACAACAAGGAATTAATCTATCAGTCTATGCATCTGAGACAAGACCAGTATTACAAGGTGCTCGGTTAACAACTTGGGAGCTACTTCAGTCAGGAGTGGATGTAACACTCATTACGGACAATATGGCCGCCCATACAATTTTGGAAAAAGGCATTGATGCGATCATTGTAGGTGCTGATCGAATTACAGCAAATGGGGATACTGCCAATAAAATAGGAACCTTTAATTTGGCGTTATTAGCAAAAACATTCGGTATTCCATTTTATGTCGCGGCACCTCTTTCTACGTTTGACGTGACATTGGAAAGTGGAAAAGAAATTCCGATTGAGGAACGAAATCCAGAAGAAGTGACTCATTTGGGTGGTGTTCGCGTCGCTCCAAAAGAAGTAAAAGTATACAATCCTGCGTTTGATGTTACACCAAATGAACTGATTACAGCGATTATTACGGAAAAAGGAATTTTACAAGGCGAGCTAAGAACGGAAATCCAGCAGGTGTTTGAAAGATAATAGATTATAAGAAAATCCAGTGTGAAGGCACACTGGATTTTTTGATTTGAAAGATCTTTAAAACACGCCTTCCAATTCCAACAATTTTTCTTTTAAATCTGTTCGTGTACCAGAGTATCCCGTCAATGACTTGTCTTTTCCAATTACACGGTGGCATGGAATTACAATCGGAATTGGATTTTTCCTGTTGGCTTGTCCAACCGCACGAACGGCTTTTGGATTATCAATGGCATCCGCAATATCCGCGTAACAGCGAGTTTCACCGTATGGAATATTTAAAAGTTCATTCCACACCTGTTCTTGAAACACTGTACCACGAAATTTAATTGGGAGGCTGAATATCTTTCGTTCCCCGCTAAAATATTCCTCAAGCTGATTTTTAATTTTAACGATAGTAGCATCGTCCGGAGCATTGGAAGCATTGTACTTTTTATTTGCCACTTCCCAGTCCTCTTCAGAGAGTGAGATGTCAACTAATTCCATTCCGTGGACAAGGATATAAATAGTTCCAAATATATCGGTATTCATTTCACTATATTTATACATCGCGCAGAACTCCCTTCTCTACTTTTATTTTACAAAACCCTGAAACATTTTGGAAATCCTATATTTTCTAAATAGAAAGCCAGTGCTTTGATTAGTGCACTGGCTTATCCGCCTTATAGTTTGAATTTAGTAATCATGGTGTTTAGTCTATTTGCTAAATGAGATAACAGCTCTGAATGGTCAGAAATTGTTTCCATCGTACTCGTGGTCTGTTGAACAGAGGCAGACGTTTGCTCAACTCCAGCTGCTGACTGCTCTGAAACCGCAGCAATATTGTCAATCGATACATTCATTTCCACCGTATTACTTGTAATTGTATCAAGATTTTCAGAAATCGTTTGGATACGCTTAACCATGTCTGTAACGGCATCATAAATATCCTTAAACGTTTGTCCAGTTATTTGAATTTGTTTGGACCCTTCATCTACCTGGCTGTATCCATTTAATAAAACCTGAGCAACTGAATTTGACTCCTTTTGAATGCTATTTACAATTTCAGTAATGTCTTTAACTGAATGAGATACTTGTTCAGCTAATTTCCGGACCTCATCTGCAACAACTGCAAATCCTCTTCCATGTTCTCCTGCTCGTGCTGCTTCAATTGCTGCATTAAGTGCCAACAGATTCGTTTGATCTGCAATATCTCGGATGACCTTAACAAGGGTAGATATTTGTTTTGTTTGTTCGTCTAGTCCTTTTACCTTTTCGACGGAAAATTGCATGATGTTGTTTATTTTATTCATTTGCTCTGTTGAGGCACTCATATATTCATGGCCCTTTTTCGTCATATCCAATACGTTTTGTGACGACTCATTGATTTGGATTCCACTTTGATTTGCTGTCTTAATTTTCTCAGCATAATCATCCATCATTTTAGCTAATTGTGTAGAGGAGTTAGCCTGCTCTTCAGCCCCTGTTGATAACTCTTGGACGGTAGACGCAATTTGCTGGCTCGCTGCTTTCACTTCACTTGACGAGATCATTAATTCGGAACTCTTTGTAGTTACTTGCTCGGAAACCGTTGTAATTTCGCGAATCATCGACCGAAGGCTTTCATTCATTACGTTCAATGACTTGCTGAGCAACCCTATTTCATCATGTCCTTTCACTTGAATGACATCGACATTTAGGTTACCCTCTGCAATTCGATTCGAAATTCCAATCAATTTTTTAAGCTGCTTTCCAATATTTCTACCGATTATCACTAGGCTTAAAATAGCAATTATCGTCGATATGACTATTGAAACAAGTAAAACAATAGCCGTTCCAGTTACATTCGAATTTGCTACTGTAATGGCACGTTCACTTTTTACTTTCATGTTCGCTCTCATCTGATCCAATTGTCTGACAGTATCTTTAATTATTTGTTCAGCTTCCTTACTAGCTTCTATTGAACTAAGCTTATTTGCCGAGACAACCGCTGGAAAAACTTTCTCATCAAATAAAGTGGTGAGCTTTTGCTTATTTTCTCCAACCTTGTTATAATGCTGAAGCTCTATAGTTGTTAGAGAAGGCTTAAGTTCATCAGATAATTTGTCATATCGTTTACTTAAATCTTGAAATGCTGTAACGTGTTTTCCATTACTATCTTGTATGTAAATACTAATCTCGCTTCCTAGCTGGTTGAAAACACTAGCAATTTCAGTAATCATTATGGATTGCTCGCCGCTTTTTTTCACTTCTTTCATTTCATTATTTACTTGATGCAGCTGTACAAAAATGACTAATGCCGATAAACAAAATAAAAGAATGGTAATCGTAAATGCCACTCCATATTTATTACCAATCTTCAAATTATGCCACCATGCTGCTAGTTTTGTTGGTAACTTTCTATGTTCGTTCTTTTCCCGTTTCTCCCTTATTGACCCCTTCAAGAGCCTACCCCCTTGTTTACTTCTTTTCTCTATTTTAGATCTTTCGACAAAATCTCTGTTTCGCTATTCTTTATTATAGTAGAAATTGTCGGACTTTGGAATGAATTCTGAGAATTAAACTAAGGAATATTCACTTGTATTTGGTGCAAGTAGCCTCATGTGGTAGAATATATTAGTTAATCATAGTGTTTTTAAAATAAGGAGTAAAAAAATGAATATTGTTGTAAGTACGTTAAATGCAAAGTATATCCATACAAGTCTGTCGATTCGATATTTAAAGGCTTTTGCAGCACCTGAATTTGATGTTACACTCGCGGAATATACAATTAAGGACCCTGCAATGAACATCGTTACTGACTTGTATCGAAAAAAGCCGGATATTATCGGCTTTAGCTGTTACATTTGGAATATCGAAGAAACGATTAAAGTCATCAAAATGCTTAAAAAAATAAATCCGGAGCTAATCATTATCCTTGGCGGCCCTGAGGTGACTTATGATGTTCATGAATGGCTTGAGCGCATACCCGAGGTTGATTACATTGTCATGGGTGAAGGAGAGGAAACTTTTAAAGATCTACTGACTGCGATTCGTGATAATGAAAGTAAAGATGACATCAGTGGTGTCGCTTTCCGTAAAGAAGATCGTTTGAAAATCAATCCACAACGAAATAAGCTCAATCTTAAAGAATTACCATCACCTTTTCGGTTTGAAGAAGACCTCGAACATTTATCAAAACGAGTGACTTACATTGAGACAAGTCGTGGATGTCCATTTAATTGCCAATTTTGCCTTTCCTCCATTGAAGTTGGTGTGCGCTATTTTGATCGTGAAAAAATTAAAGATGACATTCGTTTCTTAATGGACCATGGTGCTAAAACAATAAAATTCGTTGACCGCACCTTCAATATTAGCAGAAGCTATGCCATGGAAATGTTTCAGTTCTTAATTGATGAACACCGTCCAGGCACTGTTTTCCAATTTGAAATTACAGCAGACATTATGAGACCTGAAGTCATTGACTTTTTAAATAAGAATGCACCTGCTGGGCTGTTCCGATTTGAAATCGGGGTTCAATCAACAAATGATTTAACAAATGAATTGGTTAAACGCAAGCAAAACTTTACAAAGCTGCAGCGGACTGTAATGATGGTCAAAGAAGGCGGAAAAATCGATCAGCATTTAGATTTGATTGCCGGTCTACCTGAGGAAGATTACCAATCCTTCCGAAAAACATTCAATGATGTGTTTGAAATGCGTCCCGAGGAGCTTCAGCTTGGCTTTTTAAAAATGCTTCGTGGTACAGGAGTACGAATCACTGCAGCACAGCACGATTATATCTATATGGATCACTCACCTTATGAGATTCTAGGAAATAATGTTTTGAGTTTTGAGGATATAACAAGAATTAAGCAGGTAGAGGATGTACTTGAAAAATATTGGAATGACCATCGAATGAACGAGACGGTGGAGTTTTTGGTTACTCATAGTTTTGAGACACCATTTGATTTCTTCCAAGACTTTGGTACGTATTGGGATGAGCGTGGATGGTCTCGAATTGGTCACCAGTTAGAGGATTTATTCAAGCGGCTCTATGAATTTTTACAAGCGACAAACCAATATCAGCTCCCGGTTATAGAAGCTATCATGAAATATGATTATTTAAGAAATCAAAAATACAAGCCACGTAAACCTTGGTGGGAAGACCTTGTAAGTAAGCAAGATCGTGCAAACTTCTATCAGGAGATTGTGGAGGAACCGACTGCTCTAGGTGAGGAATTCAGCAGACTAGAACTTCAAGAAAAAGATTTATACAAGCATACAGTTGTTGAAAAAATACCATTTGACCTTGAGACTTATAAACAAACAGGTGAGATCAAATTACAAGATACGTATTTACTCGTTTATTTTGATCCGATTGAAAGACAAGCAAAAGTGTATTCTCGAAAAGTTTCATAAGAAAGAGTCAGCCTGGCTGACTCTTTTTTCCTTTTTTGAGGACTACTCGCCAGTGCTGTTTCCTTTTTTGGAATTACGATTTGCACCCTTCATTGGATTTTCATAATCTGCTTCTGCTGAAAATTCTGTATCAGGCATACTTTCTTTTGGTGTAAAATTACTCTTTCTTGCTGCATCAAACTTCACTTTACGTTTCATCGTTTTTACCCCCTTTTCATCTGTAGTTTTTACCGTGAATGTCATCTACATAGGTGGTAAAATACACCTCTTTCTAAACCTTACATTTTATAAATTTCTGGTTGTTGCAAACACTATAGAAAATAGATAGGTGAGGTGTATAAAGATTGACAAAAAAGAAAAAACAATCAGAAGAGATTGAATCACCAATTTTAGACGAAACGATGCCCCATCAAATTTCAGCTCCATCCTTTAAAGGTACTGGAATCAAAATGGAGGAACCATTTGTTAACGAACATGGAGTGGTCATAGGCGATAGTCTTTATGACTCCCCCCATTCACCATTGAATAATTGGAGCGATGAAGTGGATCCAGAAATTATGGCCGGAGACCAGTGGGTACATCCAACAAACGATATCGGCTGGAATACAACCGAGAATCGTGAATTACTTGAAAGTAAAAAACAACCTAAAGGAGTTCCATTCATGCATCCATCAAAAGACACTAGCTATGGAAACGACTAAATAGAAAAAGCTATCCAAAAAAGAGCACCCGAATTGAACTGCCCCAAATAAGTTAGACACATATTTTACGCAACTTTTAAGATTTGAGTTCGATTTTCTACAGGACTCAAGTCTTTTAATTTTGCCTTTATTCGTTTGTGATTGTAATAGTGAATATAATCATCTAATTCCTTTTCAAAATGTTCTATACTGTCAAATTCCTGTAGATAAAGGAGTTCGGACTTTAATAAGCCAAAGAAGTTTTCCATGACCGCATTGTCCAAACAATTTCCCTTTCGGGACATACTCTGCGTAATTTGGTGCTGTTCTAATGTCACTTGATATTGTCTCATTTGATATTGCCAGCCTTGATCTGAATGAAGAATCACTTGATCTCCTGGTTGAATACGTTCTATTGCTTGGTCTAACATTTCACCCACTAATTTATAAACAGGACGTTTCATGACATTATAAGCAATGATTTCACCATTACACAAATCAAGTACTGGAGAGAGGTAACGCTTTTCACCGAATAGGTGGAATTCCGTCACATCAGTTACCCATTTTTGATTCACTTTCTCTGCCGAAAAATCGCGATTTAGGATGTTAGGAGCAACTTTTCCCACATTTCCTTTATAAGAACGGTACTTTTTCATTCGGACTAAGCATAGTAAGCCCATATCATTCATTAAACCATTGATGGTTTTTTTATCGTGTTTAAACCCTCGTTTCTCTAGTTCTATCGTGATCCGACGGTGTCCATAACGACCCTTATGTTCATGAAATATCTCTTTAATACTTTCTTTAACGTTCGCATACTTATCAGGTTGGTTTAATCTTTTCTCCCAATAATAATACGTACTACGTTTAATGTCAGCGACTTCAACAAGATCCACAACTTCATACTTATGCTTTAGTTCAAAAATTACTTGCGCTTTGATTTTGTTTGTAACTTTTCTTGCATTTGAACTAAAGCATTCAACTTTTTTAAATAGGCGTTCTCCATTTCTAAACGTTCAATTTTCGCTTGTAGTGCTTCAACTGATCCTTCAACTGGTGCTAACTTCTTTGATTCTTTTTCCATAGATGGACGCCCCTTTTTCTTCACTTTAAGGGCATCCAATCCTTTGGTTTCAAGCTTCACTTTCCAAGTAATTATGGTACTGGGAGATGGAATATTGAAAATAGCAGCTGTTTCATATAGAGATGTCCCTTGTTCGTTCATATATTTTAGTACGTCTAGTTTAAACTGAACAGTATAGTTTGTATAGCTTTTTATTAGCCCTTTTCCACCATGATATTGATACTGTAAAACCCATTTTTTTATTGTGCTTTTAGATATTCCAAACATTTTACTAAGATACCCATATCCACCCTCATTATTTAAGTACCTTTGGACAACTTCTAATTTCTTTTCTATTGTAAATTAGCCATAAAAACACCCCGTAAACGTTAGATTAGAGTGTCTAACATTTACGGGGCAGTTCAAATCGGTGCTCTTTTTTATTATCCAATTATTAGTCTCTCTTTCGGGTAGTGGTAATTTACATCCTTTCCTTTCTTTCCGATAATGAAGATAAAGTTTAAGATACCTACCCGTCCGATAAACATTAATAACATAATCAGTATTTTTCCGAAATTACTTAAATCTGGCGTAACCCCCATTGATAAACCACATGTACCAAAAGCAGATGCTACCTCAAAGAATATTTCCGTAAAAGTAAAGTCCTCAGTAATACTTAATAAAAATACAGAAATAAAGCAAGTAAAAAAAGCAAAAATCGTGACTATAAGTGATTTTCTAATATCGTCTTCATGAATTTCACGTTTGAAGATTTTAATATTCTTGTTTCCCCTTGCAAAGTGATATAAAAACAATATATTTATTGCAAATGTCGTGGTACGAATTCCTCCACCAACAGAGCTGGGCGAAGCTCCAATAAACATCATGGCACCCAGAAACAGTAATGTAGGCTCCGAAAATTGATTTACATCCATTGTTGCAAGACCAGCACTTCTAGTTGTTGTCGATTGAAATAAGGCATAGAAGAAGGTTTCATGCCAGTTCATTCCTTTAAAGAAATGATTAAATTCCAATAGTAGAATCATTATCGTACCAAAAACAACTAAGGATAAAAATGTAACAGTCGTAAGCTTCGTGAAAAGTGAGAATCGATATCTTCCTTGTTTTTGAAAAAGAAAATCCTTGATTTCGACTAAGACTGGGAAACCAATTGCGCCTAAAATGATTAGTATAATTGTAATAAATTGGACGAAATAATCGTTTGCATAAGGCACTAAAGAGGTCCCTGTAATATCAAACCCTGCATTCGTGGTCGCACTAACTGCGGCAAAAATACCCTGAATAAAAGCTTCCTGCCAGGTATCAAAAAACTGCATAAAATAAAGACCTAAAATCAAGCTTCCAAACAACTCAATAATAACCATAATAATAATAATTTGTTTAAGAAGATTTACTAAACCTGATAACTGTGATTGATTCTGATCAACCATAATTAATCGTCTTTCACGAAGACCAATTTTCCGACGAAATAATAACCAAATAAAAGTACCCATTGTCATAATTCCAATCCCGCCAACCTGTAAAACGAAAATCAAAATAAAAATACCAGAAACGGTATATGTATCTTTGACTGAAATTACACTTAATCCTGTTACACTTACTGCACTTGCAGCTGTGAACAACGTATCAATGAAGTCGACCTCCACCCCTTCCTTAATAGCAAAAGGAAGACTAAGTAATATAACGGAAATCGTAACAGCCAATAGATAGAATGCAAAAATTAATTGAGCTGGAGAGAGATCGTTGAAATACAAATTTAATTTTTTCCACATTTTTATGTCACCCTAACCTAATTGCGAAATCTATTCCTTTATATTAAAGAATTACTTACCATTTTAAAAGTCTTTTTTGTGTAAACGAACGGTCAACTAAAAAGGCTTTTGTCTTGATACTTTTCCGATATGATGATTAGTATGCATTTCCAGTATTGAAATTAATTATATTCTCATACTAAACATACAACGAATTAAACGTTGTTTATATCTAAAAAGGAGTGAGTTAAATGGCTAGAAGTAGTAATAAATTGCTTGTTCCTGGAATTGAACAGGCTTTAGATCAAATAAAGTTTGAAATAGCCCAAGAATTCGGTGTTAAGCTTGGTTCAGATACAGCATCACGATCAAATGGTTCTGTAGGCGGCGAAATTACAAAACGCCTCGTTTCCCAAGCACAACACCAATTAAGAGGCGGAGAATAATAACTTCATAAAATGGACGAAGCCGAGGCAAATTTGCCTCGGCTTTTAATCGTCATCATCGTCATGCTTTCTGTCTTTGCCACGATTGTTATTTTCTTTTTTATCCCATCTATCTTCTTTATCCCGTTTTTTTTCTTCCTTCTTACGTGGCTTTTTTTTCCAATTTTCTTCTTGTTTTTGCTTCTTCTTTTCCCACTTCTCTTCAATTTTCTCTAATTTTTTTTCTTTTAAGTGGGCTGGCATATTGGAGTTTTCAATATTGTTTTTGACTTTTTCTTTTATCTGTTCTTTTTTCTCTTTTAGTTCTTCCTTAACTTCTTCAGCCTGTTGTTTTTGATTGTTTTTAAATTTGTTTATCTCTTTCTGCTCATATGCCTTTTTCTGTTGATTCTTTTTCTCTTGGCGAACAGGCTGTACTTTCTTTTCTTGTACTGGTTTAGGAACTTTATCTTTTTCAATTAGCAGTTTCCCCGTCGAGATCCCCTTTTCTTGTGCAGCTTTCCTTGTTTCAACCGTACTTGTTATTGAGGTAACTGCAATTTGTTCCTTTTTATATTCTTTTTTTATTTCTTCAATACCTTGCTCAAGTTCACGGTCTATTTTTGTATCATGCGAGTCCGTCACAACTGTGGTAATTAAAACTTGCTTACCGTCCTTGAGATAGCCACTATTTTTACTATGTTCAATGATTTCTTCTGTGATTGAGTCTAACGTGAAATTTTTCCAATCTGGAATGGATTCAAGCAGTTTTTTCGCCTCGTCATTTAAAGCTTCTAAGCTTATGACTTGTAGGTTATCGTCTAATCCAACTTCAAAGCTTGGATTAATATCGATGGACATGTATGCATACACTTCATTACGCGTTGAAAAAGGAATAAATAAAGATAAAAATAAAATTGCAACTAAAGAACTTACTAACGCATAACGCCATTTCCTTACCTGAAAAAACCGCGGCTTTGAAGCATTCCTTACCCGCACGTCGATTGGAAAACAGGCTATTTCTTCGCCAATTTCATAGCTCTTTTTAGTATGTTTGGCTTTTACGAACTCACCATCAGGGGTTAGCATCGTAACATAATCATCGTTCACATCCATAACGATCCCCTTTTTCAACTCTCGAGCACCCCTTTTAGATAATCTTTTAAATAGACATAGTCGCTAGATAAAATGATTGCCATTGCAATAATGTATTTTCGATTTCTCTCTATCGTTTTACGACTAACTGAAACCTTTGATTCTAGCTGCTTAATTGGAAGGTGTTTCTTTTCAAACAGCGTCTCCATCAACTCTGCATTTTCTACAACGGCCTTTGATACCATAATAGCATTTTGTCTAGCATCTGCATGTTTTGGCGAAATTTCAAGGAGCTCTTGAAATGACAAACCAAATTCCTGCAATACCTGATGAAAATGGAGAATTTCCTCTTTTCTCTGTTCTTGCTCCACTTTCCTTTGATAATCGTCAACAGATAGATGAGCCTCGAGCTTTGATTGAGCTCCTTCCTCATCTGTTTCACCATTAGAGATAAAATTTATATTGCGTACTCGTGCTTCTTTACGAATGTAGTCAATTACTCGTCGTTTAATGAGAAGTTCACTAAACGATAAAAAGGAGCTCCCTTTTTCCTTCGAGTATTTTTCAATTGCCTCATTAAATGCAATAAGGCCGATACTAAATTCATCGTCTGATTCATTTATATATCGTTTACAAACAGCAGAAACATTTTTCGCAATAAAGGGCTTATAGTCATCAATTAGTTTATTTTGTAGTTGTTGATTTCCATTTTGAATCTCTATAACGGTTTCTTCCAGAGTGCTTTTTCGTTTTCCAATTTTAAATAAAAGGCTAAGCACCTGTTTCACCTCAATTCTCTTTACTATCTGTTAATAGTAGCAAGAGTCTGAAGCGAGATTCAATAACAATTTTTCACATTGGAATGCTCTAGCTGAAAATATTACAAAAGAACTAATACGAAAGACTATTCTTATATAGAAATGGTGACAAGCTCTGTAACATATATTTCTTTTCCGTTACATCCGCTTCTATTTTTGTAATGTTTGACTCATTTAAAGGTTACGTCTTCGGTATTATTTTTGAGGGGGTAAATAATACTTTTTTATCAAATATATTTTTACGAATTATTTTGAGGTTATTATTACCAACATTCCTTCCCCATTTAAAGGAAACAATAGAAAATAAAAGCGCAAGTGCCTTGCTCATCCATAAGGAAAAGCTGGTGGAAAGGATTTTATCCTTTTTGAAAGTTCGCTTTGGGACAATGAAGGGCGAGGCGCTGGAGTTAGACTTAGATCACAAAAAGAAAGTAGGAAAACATATGCATACGATGTGGAAGGGCTCAATTAGCTTTGGTCTTGTCAATATTCCAATAAAGCTTTTCTCAGCAACTGAAGACAAGGATGTCAAGCTTCGAAATCTTCATAAAGAATGCAATACCCCTATTCAATATGAAAAAATCTGCCCGAATTGTGAAAAGGACATTGGAAATGATGACATTGTTAAAGGCTACGAATATGTAAAAGGGAAATTCGTCATTTTAAACGATGAAGAACTGAAAGAACTAAAGGACGAGCACGAGGATAAAAGTGTAGAAATCATTGATTTCGTAAAACTTGAAGAAATTGATCCAATCTATTTTAGCCGTTCTTACTTTATGGGGCCTGGTGAAAATGGAAGCAAAGCCTATGCACTCCTTCGTGAGGCTCTTCAAAAATCAGGTAAAATCGGGATAGCTGAAATTACAATCCGTTCCAAACAACAAATGGCCATTATCCGAGTTTATAAAAACAGCCTAGTAATGGAAACGATTCACTATCCTGACGAAGTTCGGAATGTAGGTGAGGTCCCAGGTGTCCCAGAAAATGTGGATATTAATGAAAAAGAACTTGATACCGCCATCATGCTGATAGACCAATTAACAACAGAATTTAATCCTGATAAGTATAAGGATGAATACCGCACTGCTCTCATGGAGCTGATCGAATCTAAAATTAATAATAATGAAGGAACAACCTCTCAAGAAGCTCCAAGGACAAATGTTGTGGATTTAATGAGTGCCTTGCAGGCTAGTATCGAACGAACAAAATCGAAGGAAACAGCAGCACCCAAAAAGGCAGCAACTACAAAAGGTACAGCAAAGGCAACAGCTGCAAAACCAAAAGCAAAAGCTGAAGCGCCAACAGGAACAGATAAAACAACATCTGTCAAACCAAAAACGAGAACTACCCGTAAAAAAGTCGGTACCTGAAAAGAGCTCCTAATAAGGAGCTCTCCCCTTAATTAAAGGAGTGGTATGATGCTGAAGCCTATGCTTCCAACTCTTATTTTCGAAGCCCCTACTGGCGAAAACTGGGTATATGAAATTAAATATGATGGTTTCCGCGCGATGCTACATTGGGAAAAAGATCGAATCCAGCTAATCAGTAGGAACGGAAACCTCTTAAATGAACAGTTTCCAGAGATTATAAAGCAATGTGAAGATCTTTTGGATGAAATGATTCCCTACTTGCCACTCATTTTAGATGGAGAACTATGTATTTTAGAATCTCCTTATAAAGCTAGTTTTGAAAAAATTCAGCAAAGAGGCCGATTAAGGAGCACCGATAAAATTAAACAAGCATCTGCTTCAACACCTGCTCATTATTTGGTGTTGTACAGTCACATATGGGTCAAAATCTATATTAGTGATGAAGAATCATACAAAACGCTTTATTTATAAAGGTTAAAAGGGATATTTCCTTTTAACCTTTTTTGATTATTATGGGTTATAATGGAGTTGGAGGATGTAAAGAATAAAGGATGTGTATATGTTGGAGAATGAATTAACCCATTTTAGATTTGTGGTAAGGGAATCCGAAATCGAAGAATGGAAAAGTAATCAATTAGTTAAAAAAAGGGTAGTTAATATAGGTATTATGGATAAAAGAAATGGTTTTATTGCTCCCCATCCATTAACTGATTTTATTCGAACAAAATACGAATTCAAAGGCATGGGTATTAGTTCTCAAATTAATGTAGCAAGGGAGATTGTAAAATTCCTTAATTTCATTTATGAGGAAATTGAAAACGGTAACGGCAATTTCACTCCACTTAAAGTAAGTGGACTTAGAGGATTGAGACTCATACATGCGAGTCGTTACATCACGTACCTAACAGCAAAAGGATTAAAAAGAAATACTGTATTAACAGCTGAAGGTTATTTGACAAGATTTTATCATTTTCTTCAGCAACAAGAGTTACTTGAGGAAGATATTATGCTAGATCACCAAGTAAATAAGATGGGTAGTCTGGTTTTACTATCACCTTTTACCCACCCCTCTCTGGAAACTCGTTATCCCTCAAGACATGAGCCAATCATTAATAAGCTTAAAGATTTTGGAAAGAACAGATACCAACTTGTAGTTGAATTTATTCAGGAAGCTAGAGAGATATCCCCTGAGATCGCATTAGGTATATGTTTTCAATTTTACGGAGGCTTACGAAGAGGAGAAGTCGTTAATTTAACACTAGGAAGTTTAAAACCACAAGGGTTATATGGATTGAACTCTTTAGTTTTGGACGTAGATAATCATCAAGATTTGTTATTTTCTCACCTCAAGGACACTAAAAAGGAGCAAGTAAAAAAAATAAGAAAACAAACAGTATTGCCAAATAACCTCCTTACCGTAGTTTATAAGGATCATATGGAAATACTACATAGAAAAAAATTAAAAAATCAATCAATCCTTTTTTACAACAGTGATGGACAGGCGATGTCGGGTTACTCATATGAACAAAAATTTAATAAAGTTAAAGAATCTTTCTTGTCAAAATTATTATCCACACCAGGAAGGTACTCTGATTATAAGCTTCTAAGTGAAACAAGCTGGTCTACCCACATTGGGAGAGGTATCTTTACAAATTTTCTATTTGA
>Ga0180217_1000665_pt1 | contig 49104 bp, 52 predicted proteins | sample eDN3rd37CBELigOP_FD_128521 | JGI IMG/M metagenome (GOLD analysis project Ga0180217, IMG submission 128521) | Enriched Organic Plus compost microbial communities from Emeryville, California, USA - eDNA 3rd pass 37_C BE-Lig OP (version 2) (version 2) ...
TCAACTATCAGGAGACACCGTTGTAAAAGTACCTTTCCTAGAAGAAAATCTGTCTCAGTCGAATCAGTTAGCGAAAGAAATGGTCACCCAGCAGCAAGAAGATCTCCAGCAAATCTTTAACGACATTGAAGAAAGAAAGGAGAAGAAATATGAAAATAATACAGGACACTGTAGTAAGGCCGTTGCCTTCAGAGGAATTAATAAAAAATCACGAAAAGTTTTGGAGACTTTCATTACCAGAGTCTTTCTTAGAATTTATAAAAGAAAATAATGGTGTAAAGGTTGAGGAAGCAACATTTGAGTGTAACAACCGCGGTTATGCAATAGAAAGGTTTTTGTGTATATTAGATGATATTGAGAATCATCCAAAAGGAATTTATGACATAGATGTTGTATTTTCACAAATAGGTGAAAGGTTAACTGATAACGAAGACTTATTAGGGGCAGAGGTATTGCCAATAGCTAGTGTATTTGCGGGTGACTTTGTATGCTTAGATTTTAGAACAGATAAAAATAATCCATCTGTTTGTATATGGTCTCATGAAGAATCCGGTGAGTTTGAGCCTGTTATATATAATGTGGCAGATAACTTTACTGAATTTTTAAAGATACTTGAATAGAAACAAAGAGAGTACAAGTTGAAAATATATGAAATAAAATGTGATATTAATAATGGATAAATTTTATAGTATGGAAGAAAGCACCTGATTGCCTTTTTGAACTGCACCCCAATTGTTAGACATTTTTAGGGGTCACTTCATTACAGGCAACAAGTGCTTTTTACGTTTTAGCATAAACAAATTGAAAAAATGTGATGATTTAATTAATGATATTAATCAAAGCGATCATCGTCATCATCATAGAAATCATCATCGATTTCGGCTTTAACTAATTTAAAGCTGCTATTCAATTTAAGCTCCACTGGAACCCCTTTTAGACTGCCGCGGTAGCCATCACGATCTAATACATATCCACTTGTCTTTTGGAATGTTTTCTTTTTTCCTTTAAAATTGACAGTCATTTTCTGTTTGCTATCGGAGATAATGGTAGCTGAATACTCAATGTTTCGTTCTGTTTCGATTTCGCGGGCAGTTTTGTTTGATACTTCTATCTCAACGAGTACGCCTTTTTTTAATCGAATCGAATCATCATCAATTTTTGTGTTTTTATTAATTTTGTATGTGGCAGTTCCTCCGAAAGGAAAGGATACTTTAATGCTAGTTTTCTTATAGGAAACAACCTTCCCTTGGACTTCACGAGTGTTAGAAGATACTTGTTGAATTTGTACCTCATCGTTTGTTGTGCTTTCATTTGCGATGGATTCGATTGCTTTGTGAACGTTGGCTTGGTTTTCATTTACTTTAACTAAATTGCCTGTTTCATCCACGGATTGAACATTGGCGAAGAAGTCTTGTGAAGATGCTGGTTGTTCCTTGGCTGATTCCACTCCCGCTACTCCTCCGGCTACGCCCACTCCAGCCATTAGAGCTGTTCCAATGAGGATTTTCTTCCATTTATTTTTCATGATTAACTCTCCTTTTTCTATTTGATGGTTCTATCATAGACAAGAATTATTAAGTGAATATGAGATAATTATTAGAATTTGATGAGAAGTAGTCAGTGCGGGTTGAAGCTAGCGGTAGTACGGTGCTTTATGATGTCTAAGCAGAGCGGAGGGAATTTAAAACAACATGTCATCATATCAATCTCGACATGTATAGTGGAATTAGGCATATATTGGAGTAGGTGCCAACCCTCGAGGAAAATAAGCACACTGGGAGGTACAATATGGACGTTTTTGTAAGGAGGGGTGACTCCTTATGGTATTACAGTCAATTGTTCAAGATACCAATTCGTCTTATTCAAGACTCCAATGTAATGCAAGCTAATATGCTTTCGATTGGTCAACGAGTGAAGATTCCAGGTTTTACTACGGTAAATTATCGGATAAAGCAAGGTGATTCTTTATGGAGTATTGCAACGAACCGAAATCTTTCATTAGATGCCCTATACCTTGTGAACCCGTCTATTAATCCGAACGCGTTGAGCATCGGTCAAACCATTAAGGTTCCGCTGCGTATTACCTGGAGGCTTGTGCGAGGAGAGCAAAACTATTCTTATGAAACATTGAGGGATGATATAAGGAGATTATCGAGCGTTTACCCGTTTATTCAAACATCCTCCATTGGGAATTCGGTACTTGGTAGAAATATCTCTGAAGTTTTAATCGGAAAAGGCAATAAGCGAGTGCATTATAATGGGGCGTTTCATGCCAATGAATGGATCACAACACCGGTTATTATGACTTTTCTTAATGATTATTTGTTGGCGTTAACGAATATGAATACGATCCGTGGTGTACAGATGCTACCTTTATATCAGCAATCTACATTATCGATTGTTCCGATGGTCAACCCTGATGGAGTAAACCTCGTTTTACAAGGTCCACCGTCTACTGAGCCTTATAGAAGCAATGTTATACAATGGAATGGAGGGAGTATGGATTTTTCAGGATGGAAAGCGAATATTCGAGGTGTTGATTTAAATGACCAATTTCCGGCCAAATGGGAATTGGAAAAGGCGCGTAATCCTGATAAGCCAGGGCCGAGAGATTATTCTGGTGAAGGACCACTTACAGAGCCAGAAGCTGTTGCGATGGCGGATTTGACCAGGAGAAGAGATTTTAGCAGAGCATTAGCGTTTCATACTCAAGGTCGAGTGATTTACTGGGGATTTCAAAATTTAGAGCCTCCTGAATCGGAAGTGATGGTAAATGAGTTTAGTCGGGTGAGCGGGTATGAACCTGTTCAAACAATCGAAAGTTATGCTGGATATAAAGATTGGTTTATCCAGGATTGGAGAAGACCGGGGTTTACAGTGGAATTAGGACAGGGAACGAATCCACTTCCATTATCACAGTTTCAAGAAATCTATCAAGAATCACTCGGAATATTTTTAGCAGGGCTGTATATGTGATTTACCTGCAATGCAGAAAGAGGGCTGTCTAATAAGTCCCTAAAAACCCAAGTCGAGAAAAATAATTCGTTTTTCTCGACTTGGGTTTTTATTTCCTATTTTTTTGAAAGTAGCTGGTAAGCTCATCTAAATGGATGAGCTTTTCTAATGATTAACAATGATTCCAGCAATATAATTGCTGGAATTAATGTCGGAATTTTTAAAGTATTGACTCATATTAGGTTTATTCATATAATATTTTATATAACATTTACATGTTAGGAGATATGACAAATCATGTTGATTTTGGATGGGTTGTATAATACTGTTATTCTTGAAGTTTCATCAGATGAATTAATTTCGATATTAAAAGAGATTAAGAATAAAAAAGAAATAGACATTGATTTGCTTAAATATAAAATCCATATATTTGAGAAGAAGAAAAGAATCGAGGAAGCTTATTATCAATCTTTATCTACATTTCGAAAGCTCTTTACTGGACGTCCGCCTGGTCATCATCAAGCGGTGGAATACTTAGTAAATGTAAAAGAACGATTTAATGAGATTGAAAAGATTAAGCAGAAAATTAGAGCATTAAATAGTATTCTTTCCTTATTGGAAGCAGAACCAAATAGACGGGAAATAGTCTTATCGCCTAGTTTGATAGAGGAACTAAGGGAGTGGCAAGAAACGGAGGACAACTAGAGATGACACTGGAAACCTTGAGTTCAGGCTTAGACACAATTTGGGTAGTGTTAACAGCAGCGATGATTTTATTGATGGAGGGGGGATTTGCTCTATTAGAGGCAGGCTTTGTTCGATCCAAGAATAGCGTGAATATTATTATGAAAGTGTTCGCTGATATTACGATTGGTACACTTTGTTATTTTCTAATTGGTTTTGGCTTAATGCACGGGGCTGATTTTTTAGAAATTGTCGGAACGAGCGGCTTTTTATTAAAAGGAGATTTATCACATTTAGATTTGAATATTTCAATAGATGCATTTTGGCTATTTCAGGGAGCTTTTGTTATTGCGGTAATTTCTATTGTATCAGGAGCTGTTGCAGAAAGAATTAACTTCCGGGCCTACCTTTTATATGTCGTTCTCATGACGGCTTTTATTTATCCGATTGCTGGTCATTGGATTTGGGGGGGCGGTTGGTTAAGTGAGTTAGGAATGCAGGATTTTGCCGGATCTGCGGTCATCCATGCACTAGGTGGTTCTGCTGCATTGGCAGCAGCAATCCTAATTGGTCCGCGAAAAGGAAAATTCTCTGAGTTTGGTTCTAGTTCCGTTGCCTTACCTAGTAATCTACAATTAGTATCGGTCGGCGCATTTTTGTTATGGTTCGGATGGTTTGGTTTTAATGCTGGAAGTACATTACAGGCTACGGATGCACGTATTGGGCATATTGCTATCGTGACGATGCTTTCTGCTGCATCAGGAGGAGCTGTCACTCTTCTTTATACATTATTTCGTTATGGACGTTCAGATGCACCATCTGTTATTAACGGCTCTTTAGCCGGTTTGGTTGGAATAACAGCTGGATGTGCCTTTGTAAATGATTATGCAGCTATTATCATCGGTGCTGTTTCGGGGTTATTGATGATGGCTGCAACGAATTGGCTAGAAGCAAGAAGAATTGATGACCCTGTAGGTGCGTTTCCTGTACATGCAGTATCTGGGATTTGGGGTACGATAGCGGTAGGGCTATTTGCTACTGAAGGCGGACTTTTTACAGATGGTAGTTGGCACTTGTTAGGGGTTCAAATTCTAGGGCTAACAGCGTTGTGTACTTGGGGATTTTTATTAACATGGATTGCTTTTAAAACTATTAATATTTGGATTCCAATTCGCTCTACAGATGAAGAGGAAGAGATAGGGTTGGATATTAGTTACCATGGTATACGCGCGACACATGCAGATAATGAATTTATTCGAATAGAAGATTATTCTTATCGAGGTGATGTAAAAGAGATGCGAGATGAGATGTATAAATGATACTTAAATGAGCCCCTAATGATTGATAGTTTGATATCTGTCAATCATTAGGGGGTTGTTTTTTTGTTAGAAATTTATTTTACATATAGGATAAGTAGGATATATACTTATCTGAAATAAACGATTATAATAAACAGGCAAGTTTTATTAGAAAAGCGATTGATGTAGCAGCGGCATTTTTTCGGAAAAGGATGTTGCTATATTCTTAAATATAGTAAACTGAATGAAAAGGTAAGGTTAACTATCAGATGGTTGATAGAGATGAGGTAGAACTATTTCTATGAAAAGTGCAAAACTGAAATCTATAATTGTATATTCTATCCTTTTATTATTATTATTCGTCATGCTTAATATGTTTACTTCGATATTAAGTATTAAAAAGTCAACTGAGAAATCCAACGCTAACCAAATGCTGGAAGTGGCAAAATCTATAGCCGATCATTTGAATGTAGATACATATAAGCGTTTTCTTGAAAATCCGGTAAAAAACCAGGAATATTCGGAAATCAAACATTATTTAGATGATGCCAGAAAGAAAACTGGAGCTTTGCATGTATATACACTTGAGATTGATAATCCTAAAGTGTCTAGAGCTATGATTGCAGCGATGCCTAATAACCTAGAGTTTCCGATTGGTGGAGTGTGCACGGTCCCGGAAAAGCAGGTTAGAATGGCTTATGAAGGACATACGTTTTATACGAGCATTTTAGAAGATTCCGAATATGGGGAGTATTTAACGGTTGGAGCCCCAATAAAGGATGACAAAGATAAAATTATTGGTTACTTAGCCATCGATATTAGTGCGGATGAAATCAATAATATTAGCGAGAAAGTTATAAAAAGCAGTGTGTCAATCTTCGTTTTTAATGGATTGTTTGTCGTTATACTGCTTATCGCGTTTTTAATTATGCATCGATGGTATCGAAATGAATTAAAAACAAAAGTAGGAGATACGGAGGAGACATATCATTGGGAATTTCAATCCTTACTTGCTTCTGTACGTTCTTTACGGCATGATTTTTCCAATCATGTTCAAGTGATCCATGGCCTTCTTAAATTAGGAGAATTTGAAAAGGCATTAGATTATATAAGTGCTCTTTCTAAAGAGATTCATTCGATTACTTCTATGAATCTAAATGTGAATAATCCTGGATTATCTGTGCTTTTGGAAGTGAAGAGACTAGCTGCTCAAAATTATAATATCGAGACGGAATTTGAGATAGCAAATGACTCATTTGATAGGATTAAAACAACGGATTTAATTAAATTGTTATCCAATGTGATTGATAATGCGATTGAAGCAACAAGTGAGCTTCCTGAGAATGAACGATTTATGCAGGTTGAGTGTAAAGTATGTGACTCTAAATATGTATTTGAAGTAAGTAATACAGGACCGATGATTACGGACAAAAATCGAGAGAAGATTTTTAAAAGTGGTTTTTCGACGAAAAAGGTACAAGAGGGAAAAGTAAGAGGGCAAGGATTATTTATCGTGAAAGAATTAGTAACAGAATATCGTGGGGATATTTCCATTCAGTCTAATATAAATGAAACAACTGTTACACTTAGAATTCCGATTCCTAAAAGTGGTGAGTCGAATTAAAGGTAGAGTATCGTATAGCATAGGGAAAAAGCACCTCGCAATGAGAAAGTTTTGATTGTGTCAAAATTCTTTCATTGTGAGGTGCTTTTTTGATAAGGCTCTGTTATAGGACGTTGTTGAGCGAAACCTTTCGTAAAAAAGAAAAATTTTTGAAACCTTTTTTTTCATCTCCGTATATAGTTATGAAGGTGCAAGGCAGCATGAATTTTTCAATGAAATAGGTTAATTAATTGGAAAATAGAGGATTGGGAAAGTGTTTTTGGAAGTGGAATTTTATAAGTACTTTTCGTTGCAGGCCTATGAATTGGATGTTATGATTGTTCCGAGTTCACGCTAGCGTGAATGGTTGCGCATCCTAAATATGTAAGGAGTTGAGTGGCTAGTGAGTATTAATCTACAAAAAGGTCAACGGATTGATTTAACTAAAGGAAATGCTAGTTTAAATCAAATTATGGTAGGTTTAGGCTGGGACCCTGTGAATCAATCTTCTCCTAAAGGTGGAGGTCTGTTTGGCGGGCTTTTTGGAGGCGGTGCAAAAACAGCGAATATCGATTGTGACGCGTCTGTTATTTTGCTGCAAAATGACCGAATCGTAAATAAAGGAGATTTGATTTATTTTGGGAATAAAACAAGCAGCTGCGGCTCTGTTCGCCATTCTGGAGATAATCTTACAGGTGATGGAAGCGGAGATGATGAAGTTATTATGGTTGACTTAAAATCTGTTCCAGACTGCTATAATAAGCTTGTTTTTGTCGTGAATATTTATGATTGTGAAGGAAGAAAACAAGATTTTGGCATGATTCAAAACGCTTTTATTCGCATTGTTAACCCACAAACGAAACAGGAATTAACTCGCTTTAACTTAACGGATAACTACGGCGGGTTAACGACTTTAGTGACGGGTGAAATTTATCGCCATAATGGTGAATGGAAGTTTAATGCGATTGGTGATGGAACAAAAGATCGTAATCTGTCAGAAGTTGTTGCTCGATATACTTAATTACATAAATTTATCACAGCTTAAGGGTAGAATAAAATTGTCTTTCAATATTATTAACATTTAGGAGGTCATTTAATATGGCAGTAGTTTCTTTACAAAAAGGTCAAAAAGTTGATTTAACAAAATCAAACCCTGGTATCTCTAAAGTTCTAGTTGGTTTAGGGTGGGATACAAATAAATATGATGGTGGACAAGATTTCGATTTAGATACTTCTATCTTCTTATTGGATGCAACTGGTAAAGTGAAGGGCCCAGAAGATTTTGTATTCTATAATAATACAGCAGGCGGGAATGGATCCGTTGTTCATACTGGGGATAACTTAACTGGAGCAGGTGAAGGTGACGATGAACAAGTGAAGGTCGCGATTAAAGATGTTCCAGCTCATATCGAGAAAATTGCTTTTACTGTTACGATTCATGATGCAGAAGCTCGTAATCAAAACTTCGGTATGGTATCAAATGCGTTCATTCGTATTGTAAATGAAGATACTAATGAAGAACTTATTCGCTATGATCTTGGAGAAGACTTCAGCATTGAAACAGCTATCGTTGTCGGAGAATTATACCGTCATAACGGCGAGTGGAAATTCAATGCAATCGGCTCAGGCTACCAAGGCGGTTTAGCTTCTCTATGTAATGATTTTGGATTACAAGTAGGGTAATGAATAGAGGAACAATGAGCATCGTACTCATTGTTCCTTAGTTATGATTTTTCAAAACTATATTATCAGGATAGGGGAGTATAAATCATGGCTATTCAGTTAAGTAAAGGCCAGCGAATTGATTTAACAAAAAATGATCCAACATTACAAAATATTGTGATTGGCTTAGGCTGGGATGTTAAACAGTTTGATGGAGGTCAAGCATACGATCTTGATGCTTCGGCTTTTCTATTAAATGCAGCAGGAAAGTGCCGCAATGAATATGACTTTATTTTCTACAACAATTTACAAAGCCCGGATGGTTCTGTCATTCATACAGGTGATAATAGAACAGGTGAAGGCGATGGAGACGACGAGCAGCTGAAGATTGATTTGGCGAAAGTACCGAATGATGTAGAGAAAGTAGCGATTGCGGTTACGATTCATGAGGCGGAGGTTCGTTCGCAAAACTTTGGGCAAGTGTCTAATGCATTTGTTAGACTTGTGAATGAAGACACAAACGAGGAAGTGCTTCGTTTTGATTTAGGAGAAGATTTTAGTATTGAAACAGCTGTTGTGTTTTGTGAGATTTATAGAAATAAAGGTGAGTGGAAGTTCAATGCTGTTGGCGCTGGCTACCAAGGCGGACTGCAAGCCTTAGTAAATGCTTATGGATTAGATGCATAAGTATTCTTATTTATATAGGGAGTAATCCCATTTCATTTTTTACGGAGGTTATTTCCTTTGGACATTATTAATCAGATTTTAAGCACGTATGCTTTGTTTTTTGATTGGGGAATGTGGGCAGATGTTTTAACTGATCCTGTTGCATGGGGATTAATTGGGACATTGATTATTATGGAAGGGTTACTTTCTGCTGATAATGCCCTTGTACTAGCGGTTATGGTTAGGCATCTTCCTGAAAAACAAAGAAAAAAAGCGTTGATGTATGGATTACTTGGTGCGTATGTCTTCAGATTCTTATTCATCGGTATTGGCGTATATCTTGTTAAGTTTTGGTTCATTAAAGTATTAGGTGCTGCATATTTAGGCTGGATTTGTTATAGTCACTTCCGCAAAAAAGGAAATGACGATGGTGAGGCAAAAGAGTTTAATAAAAATAGTTGGTTAGTTCGTACGTTCGGCGTATTTTGGGCAACTGTTATTATGGTAGAAATGATGGATATTGCTTTCTCGGCAGATTCCATTCTAGCTGCATTTGCTATTTCGGATCAAGTATGGGTTCTTCTTCTCGGTGGAATGATTGGTATTTTATTAATGCGTACAGTCGCTAGATTCTTCTTACTATTAATTGATAAAATTCCTGAGCTGGAGAACACAGCATTCATTTTGATTGGAATTATTGCTGCTAAAATGTTGGCAAGCGTGTTTGGCTTCCATTTGCCGCATGAAGCGTTTTTTGCCATTATTGTTCTAGCATTTGCTATTACGATTATCATTCATAAAAAAAATGCTGGAGTCATAAAAGAAGAAACGGCTGTTTCAAAAGAAGAATAAAGGAAAACTTCCATTAATGGGGAATTACTGCCTGTTAAGTATGGAATCAATATTTCTAGATGGCTACTGTTTCAGCAGTAGCCATCCTTTTATATAGGAAGGAAGTAGATTTCGTTGTGAAACATTTTGAGGTTGAATCGGCCAAAAGAAAAATAGAAATCTTCTATAAAGAACCAGAGCCCTTTACTAAATATACAGAACGGGAAACGTTAGCCTATGCGCTAGGTGCTACTTTGTATATGCCAGCTCTTAGAGAGAGTATTGCAGATGAGCTAGTGACAAAGAAATATAGAGAGCTTACTTCTGTCGTCATTGATTTAGAAGATGCTATTGGTGATAGTCGACTAGAGGAAGCAGAACAAATGCTTATTCAGCATATTTCAAATATTAACCAAGCTGTGGAAGAACAAAAAGTATTAGTAGAAGAGTTGCCTCTTATTTTTATTCGAGTAAGAAGCCCGCAGCAAATGAACAGAGTTACGCAACAATTAGGACGGCTTCAGCGTGTATTGACTGGATATGTATTTCCAAAGTTTTCGTATAAAGCAGGGAAAGACTATTTAGAGATTTTAAAGAATAATAATTCAGAAGATATGGTTTTATATGGTATGCCAGTGTTAGAGACATCAGATATTGTGTATAAAGAAACAAGAATCGAAACTCTAAGCAAGATTAAAGAGCTATTAGAAGCTTATCAAGCTTATATATTAAATATCCGAATTGGAGCCACGGATTTTTGTGGATTATACGGTATTAGAAGGAAGGTAAATACAAGTATTTATGATGTTCTAGTCATTCGCGATTGTTTAACAGATATTATGAATCTATTTAATCGAAGTGGCAGTGGATTCGTGCTTTCAGGCCCAGTGTGGGAATTCTTTTCTAATAATCAAAGCAGTAATCCGTATCTAGATGGCTTAATGAATGAAGTGATGCTGGATCAGTTAAATGGTTTTGTTGGTAAAACGGTCATTCATCCGACACATATTAAGCCAGTTCATTCATTATATGTTGTTAGTCATGAGGATTATCTTGATGCAACTAGCGTACTAGGTTATAACGATGGTCAAGTAGGAGTCATGAAGAGTGAGTATGCTAATAAAATGAATGAAATGAAACCGCACCTTTCTTGGGCGAAACGAATTTTATTACAAGCGAAAGTATTTGGTGTATATAACAAAGGCCAAACATTTACACATTTAATGGCAGAAGAAAAACAATTTAATGAAGGAGCAAAGAAATGGTAGAAACGATCGCTTCTAAAGAAATATATCATATTATGGATGGTTTAACTGTTGAAGTGAATGTGTTGCAAAATCCATATCAATTTGAATTATCTCAATTGTTTCAAATGGCAACGCGGATTAATAAACGGAGAAGCTTTCTATTTGTTAGCAAAGTATTAGGTAAACATTTAGCGGTGGATCCTAATATTCCGTTAGTGGTAGGGAAGTTGCTTGCCATGCGCTATGTAGAACTTGTGCATGGGGTGAAGGATCCGCGCATGCCATCAGTTGTTCATGCGCTGCAGACCAAAAGCCGTCTTTCAGAAGTACTAGCAGATATTGAACATCGGCCTATTTTGTTAGATCAACCGCTTACTGTGATGGGATTTGCTGAAACTGCAACAGCCTTAGGCCATGCGGTATTTAGCGCATTTGGAGAACAGGCAAAGTATATTCATACGACAAGAGAGCAGATTCAAGAATTGACGTCTGTTATTAATTTTGAGGAAGAACATTCACATGCAACGAGCCATAGGGTGTATGCCTTGGATTCAGCCTTTTTTGATGATGATAGTGAAGTCGTACTCGTTGATGATGAAATTACGACAGGAAAAACAGCCATTAACATTATTCGAACAATGAAAGAGCAGTATCCTCAGAAAACACGATTTACTGTTGTGTCTATTTTAGATTGGAGATCACAGGAGCATCGAGAAAGATATGAGCAATTAGAAGAAGAGTTGAATATTACGATTCATACCGTTGCTTTATTGGATGGGATGATTACGGTCTCTAGAGAACCGGTTTTAAGTAAAGAGAATCAGTCCATTTATTCTTCATATCTTGAATCAACCACTTCCTTCCTCCCTTCTGATAACGATGTAAAAACGAGTGAGATAAAAGGAATAACATCGATTTCCACTGATGGAACAGTTAATCGTTCCCCTTATTTATTAGCGACAGGAAGATTTGGATTGACGAGAGCAGAGGAATCTCTCTATTCAAACGAGTTAAAAGCCGTTGCAGAATATGTGAAAAAACAGCGAAAAGGGAGCCGCACGTTAGTCATTGGTACGGGAGAATTTATGTATGTTCCTATGAAAATAGCTGCTCAGTTAGGGGAAGGTGTATTTTTTCAATCTACAACCCGCAGTCCGATCTATCAGAGGGATATAGAATCATATACCATTCAGCAGAAATTCACATTTGATAGTCCAGAAAATACAGGAACAACAAATTTTCTATACAATATTAAACCAAATCAATATGATGAGCTCATCATTTTAGTCGAACGCATGCATTCCGAAGACGATATACGAAGCTTGGTAGAAGAGCTTAAACGAATGAATATTACTACGATTACAGTGGTGATGATGACAGACATCTGCTCGTAATTGCTTAAGGAGGGGAGCGAATGGTACAAGCGGGAGTTCGACCGGATCGAATAGGGAGTTATAGTGTAGACGATGTTGTTTTTTTATTGCGAGATATTAGCAAGTATCAGTTAGAGATAAAAACAGAAGAACGGGAGGCGCTTATTCAATCTGGCACCCATTATTCTGAAATGCTGCCAATGGAGTACCAGCCGGATGAGCAGTATATTTCCTTATTCCATCGTACATTGAATCACTATTCGAAACGGATCGCGATAGCCATTGGAGTTGTAGCGGAACAAATTAAAGAAAAACGTGGATTGAACAATTTAGTTTTAGTCAGTTTAGCACGAGCAGGGACACCTATTGGCGTATTAGTGAAACGTTATTTCAAAGCTATCCATCGAGTAGAGATTCCTCATTACTCGATTTCGATTATTAGAGGCAGAGGGATTGATGAGACAGCGATTGATTATATATTTGCTCATCATGCAGCAGCTGATATTCAATTTATAGATGGCTGGACGGGAAAAGGAGCCATTACAAAAGAATTGAAGGGTGCATGTCAGAAGTATAATGCTGCACATTCGAATCAATTGAATGCTAGTCTTGCTGTGCTGGCTGATCCTGGGTATTGTGTCGATATATATGGAACAAGAGAGGACTTCTTAATACCCTCTGCTTGTTTAAATTCTACTGTATCAGGACTTGTCAGCCGAACAGTATGGAATGAATCGTTTATGGAAAAAGGAGATTTTCATGGAGCGAAGTTTTATCGAGAACTGAAAGAAGTTGATGTTTCCAACTTATATGTAGATTGTATTGCTGCGGAATTTGCTCATGCAATAGAAGGTATTCAACAAAGGTTAGTAGAATTAGCGAATGAAGACCAAACACCATCTTGGAAAGGTGCTCAGTCTGTGGAACGTATTCAAGAAATATTCTCTATCAAGAATTCGAATTTCGTAAAGCCGGGGGTAGGAGAAACGACAAGGGTGCTGCTTCGGAGAGTGCCTTGGAAAATTCTTATCAACCCTTATTATTCGAATGATTTAACGCATATTTTATTGTTAGCCAAAGATAAAAATGTTCAGGTAGAAGAATTTGCAGACATGTCATATTCTTGCTGTGGCATTATTAAGGAATTATAAGGAGATATTAGATGATACTGTTTACTTCTGATTTAGATCGAACATTAATCTATTCTGAAAGAATGATGACTGAGTATCCTATAGAAAGCGAAACGGCTTGTGTAGAAATGATGGATGAGCGTTCTATTACTTTTATGTCTTATCAATCCATTAAACTATTGAGCACATTTCATGAGAATCATTTGTTTGTTCCGGTTACAACAAGAGCCTTGCATCTGTATAAAAGAATTTATCTTTTTCAGAACGACATTAAGCCCCCGTTTGCAGTAACAAGTAATGGTGGTACAATCCTTATAGACGGAGTCGTTGATCAAGATTGGCATCAAGAGCTCTATGCAAGAATTGTGAGGACTTCTTTGCCAAAGGAAGATATGCTGCAAGCTTTTGCTGCCATTAGGCATGAATCATGGGTGTTGCGAGAGTCGTATGTTGACGACCTTTTCTATGTATTTCAGATTGTTAAAGAAGCAGTTCCGTACGATGAGCTAGCGGCTTTTGAAGTAGAATTAAAGAAGATAGGCTGGAGAACATTTTTACATGGAAGAAAGTTATACATCCTTCCTCAACAAGTAGATAAGGCCTTTGCTGTTCAAAGAGTAAAAGAGTATATCGATGATTATGAGGTACATGTTGCGGCAGGCGATTCTTTCATGGATTATTTGATGATGAAAGAAGCCGATATTGGCTATAGTCCGTTACATGGAGAAATATTTGAGACGATGCCGAGCGCTCCGAAAGTAACGTGGTTAAACGGACGAGGGGTGGCTTTTACTGAGGAGCTGCTTATGAAGCTTCTGGAGAGTAAAACAACATTAATTAGGTGATAACAGATGGGGAAAATTAGTTTAGCAAAACCTGATTTAGATAAGCTGCCGATTATGAGCTCAGCGGATGCCTGTAAATTATGGGGAATAGATAGCTCCACGTTAAGAAAAAGGATAGATCAATTTCCTAAAGGGACCATTAAGAAAATGGGGAGAGATTGGATTGTAACGAAAGATGGTATGGCGTATGTATTTGGTACGTTAGAAGAAAGAAAATTAAAGAGAGAATAGTAAAGCATTTGGACTTATATGGATAGTAAATATTTATAGAAAAGTAGGTGACTCAAAAGAGAATGGGAGTCACCACTTCTTTTTTGTAGGACCTATGTTTAATAATTTATGTAGATAAAATGAAAATTTTCCATCAGTGGGGGCTTACTGCCCGTTAAGTGTGAGATAAAAAGCGATAGCGTCTTAATAACAAGCTTGTTGCATGAATGAAGTTTATTGTCGCTGTAGTATTTATAATGGAAGTGAAAACAGATGAGAATTAATAAGTATATTAGCGAGACGGGCTACTGTTCAAGGCGGGAAACAGATCGTTTGATTGAAGCGAAGAGAATTACCATTAATGGTGTGATTTGTGAATCCGGAGTGACGGTCAATCCTGGTGATGTTGTTTTTATTGATGGAAAAAGCATCCCTAAGAAAGCCGAACCAGTCTATATTGCTTTAAATAAACCAATTGGAATTACATGTACGGCAGCCAAACATGTAGAAGGCAACATCATGGATTTTGTAAATTACCCTTCACGTATCTTTCCGATTGGCAGATTAGATAAAGCATCTGAAGGGTTGATTTTATTAACCAATGATGGAGACATCGTTAATCGGATAATGCGTTCAGAGAATGGGCATGAGAAGGAATATGTAGTAACAGTAGATAAGCCAGTTACAGAAGAGTTTATTCAAGGTATGTCTAATGGAGTAGAGATTCTTAGAACAAAGACAAAGCCATGTCATGTTTTTCGGATAAATGATTATCAATTTCGGATTATTTTAACGCAAGGATTAAATCGACAAATTAGACGAATGAGTAAAGCACTTGGTTATAAAGTGGTTCGTCTTGAGCGAATTAGAATTATGAACATTCATGTAGAGGGCATAGAAGAAGGGGAATGGCGAGATCTGACCGATGAAGAATTATACACGCTTCTATCGCAGTTAAAGGAAAGTACCACTTAACTATGGAATAAAACAGCAGCAAAAGCGATTAAACTTTTGCTGCTAAATTAGTATTAGAATCCGTCTTGTGCACTAAATGGAATGTTCAAGCGGTTTTCAACGGCACGTAGACGTTGATTTAATCGGTTTAATCGGCGATTTTGACGCTCATCACTCTGGCTAAGACGAGTAACTTCACGATTAATACGTGTAATTTCTCGGTTCAAGCGAGTGATTTCTCGTGATTGCTGTTCATCTCTTCTTTCTAATTCCCGTAGTCTTCTTTCAAGACCTTGAGCTTGAGGTGGTTGGCGATCTATTTCATATTCAGATATATCTGGTTCAACTTGATCTAGTTCATACATTGTTGATTCCATGCGTTCTGTTTCATAAAGGTCTGGTTGTGGAATATTGGGTTGCGACGCATATGGGTGATTTGGATAAGACGTATACGATTCGACTTGATCTACTTCATACATCGTTGATTCTGTGCGTTCTGCTTCATAAAGGTCTGGTTGTGGGATATTCGGTTGCGGAGCGTATGGATAATTTGGATAAGACATATGCGGTGCAGGTTGATAAGGCGTATAATACTCAGGATAATAATTATATGGGTTCATATTGCAGCTCTCCTTTTGATATCTAGGTAAATTCCTTATACAGTATGCAGAGATGGGCAGAGTGATTGGGTAAACGTCTAAATGAGGAGGAAAAGCGAGAGAAAGAGCGTATTTAATTAAAATTTGCAGAAATGTAAAGAATCGTATATCGTTAAAATTGTAAAAAGAAGTGAAACTTCATATTGTTACATCCGTATAATAAATTAAGTATATATTTCAGTGATAAAAGTTTCACTTTACCCCACACTTAACGGCAGTAAGACCTCCACCTCCAAATTATGAGGTGGAGGTCAATTGCCCGTAAAGGTCCGATTGGTTCAACTAACCCTCAGTGGGGATAAACCCTCCCACCGAGGGAAGTTTCACTTTATATGTCAGGAGTGTCCTTATAATGAACAGATTTTTAGCTGTTTTCATTCAATTATTAATCGCACTGCCGGGTGCGTTTCTTGTGTGGCTTGCGAGTTTCTTTGCTTTTGATTTAACTTCTATGTTATCTACAGTCGCTGCAATAGCTGGAGGAGCTATTTTGTATGGAGCTACGTCTTTCTTTTTACAACAGCGATTTGTAAGAAAGCACGGTTTAACACGCAAAGAATATCAATATATAAGAAGAAATTTAACTGAGGCAAAAGAAAAAATATCTCGTATTAATAAAACGCTTTTAACTATTCGCCATATCTCTTCCTTGAAACAAAGAATTGAGCTTATGCGTTTACTAAAGAGAATATATAGCTTAACAAAACATGAACCGAAGCGATTTTATAAGGGGGAGCCGTTTTATTTTTCGCATTTAGACTCGATTGTTGAGTTATCAGAGAAATATGCGTTTTTATCACGGCAGCTTACTAAAAGTAAAGAATTAAATCGATCTTTAGTTGAAACACGTCAGACGCTTGATGAGTTGACAAAAACGGTGGAGCAAGATTTATATCAGATGCTTGCTGAAGATATTGAGGATTTGCATTTTGAATTAGACGTGGCCAAGCAATCGATTAATAGGAAGAAGGAATTAGAATTACCTGATGAAAGTAGGAGATCTAAATGAGTGAAAGTAATTTTCCTAAAAATGACAATCTACTAGATGACTTATTGGCGGACCCATTTGGAGAGCAGAAGGTCATTATGGAAAGTCCGGTAGAAGAATCCAAACCTGTTAGACTAATTGATGTAATTCCAGAAGAGAATAGGGCAAAAGCTTATCAGTTAGCTGAACAAATTAATCCAAAAGACCACCAGGCGATGATTTCATATGGAACACCCGCGCAAGCAAAACTGTTAACCTTTTCGCATTCCATGCTGGATCATGTTCAAAAGAAAGATATTGGCGAGGTTGGCGAAATTATCAGTGATTTAATGAAGAAACTTAATGAAGTGAGCCCTGATGAATTAAAGCCAGAGAAGCAATCGTTTTTCGGAAAATTATTTGGCAAGGTTTCAGGATCTGTTCAAGAGATGATGTCTAAGTATCAAAAGACCGGTGCACAAATTGATCGAATTAGCGTTAAGCTTGATCGAAGTAAAAATGTCTTATTATCGGATATTGCTATTTTAGAAAAATTATATGAAACGAATAAAGATTATTTTCATGCATTGAATGTATATATTGCTGCAGGTGAAATTAAGCTTGAAGAATTGTATAATAAGACCATTCCAGAGCTGAAACAATCGGCACAACTATCCAATGATCAAATGAAATTTCAAGAAGTCAATGATATGATTCAATTTGCGGATCGGCTTGATAAACGTTTGCATGATTTAAAATTAAGTCGAGAAATTACGATTCAAAGTGCGCCTCAAATTCGCTTAATTCAGAATACTAATCAGGCATTAGTAGAGAAAATTCAATCGTCTATTATGACCGCTATTCCGTTGTGGAAAAATCAAGTAGCTATTGCGCTCACTCTTGTTAGACAGCGCCATGCACTTGAAGCTCAGAAGCAAGTTTCCAAAACAACGAATGACTTGCTTTTGAAAAATGCAGAACTATTAAAAACAAATACGATTGAAACGGCAAGAGAAAATGAAAGAGGTCTTGTTGATATTGAAACATTAAAGAAAACGCAGGCAAGTTTAATTTCTACGTTGGAAGAAACGCTGAAAATTCAGGAGGAAGGCCGTATGAAGCGTCGTCAAGCAGAGCACGAACTAGCTTCTATGGAAACCGAGTTAAAGCAAAAGCTGTTAGAGATTAGAGGCGAATAGATTGTTTGTATGGTGAAAGCTTAGTCACGACTAGGCTTTTTTTTGTGTCTGATTGGGAAGAAAAATTATCTGTAAAATAGTTCTTAGGAACGTGAAAATCCTAGCTTTTTCTAGTATAGTAATAATAGAGGGAGTGAGGGTATGTATTTAACAGTGAAAGAAACAGCAGAGTATATATCATTATCAGAATCACATATTAAAAGCTTAATTTTACAAAATAAAATACGGGCTGTTCATGACGGTGAACAGTATTTAATTTATAAAGACCAATTTAACACACATTTTGAACAATTGGAGACCTATAAAAAACAGGTTGCCGAGTATTTAAATGAACCTATTCCAGAGGATATTGATGTGAAGGATGAAGATTAGTATTTGTTGTAAAGCGGATATTTCTATACATTCTTAATATAGGGGATTTTTTTGATAACATTTGGAGCATTATTTAGGCTCTAGAATAGTTATGAAGTGCGACCACTAAAAGAAGAAGTAGAGATAGTTTTTCTAAATATTGTATAAAGGCTATCAGTAGTACAGTTGTCTTAATCTGTGTAAGATATATAGAGTAGGGATGAATATGCCAAAATGAAGTTAGGGGATAGGTTAGTGGTCAAAGAATATTTACAAAGTAAAGGTTTTTCAAGACTGATTGCATTAGTCGTTGTTGTTATATTTTTAATGAGTATTGGAAGTATGCTTAACTTATTATTGTTTACTTTTATTTTTACATTTCTTATGGGCAGATTAGAGAGATTTATAACGACCCAACTAAATAAAGTCATTCGGATTAACTCTAAAGTAGTCATTGTATTTTTATATTCTATTGTACTGTCTTCGTTAGGCATTGTGTTATATAAATATTTACCGATCATTACGATGCAATTAACAGAATTAGTGAAGCAAATTGTGTTTTTCTTCCAAAATCCACCTGATAGTCGCATCATTAAGTATATTATTTCATACATGAATGATGTAGAAACACCGCTTGATTTTCAAAAGCAAGTGAACTTTGTTTATTTATATGTTGCAGACCTTGGGAAGTTAACTCTCCAAATATTCCTTTCCATCTTATTGAGCCTGTTCTTCTTATTAGAAAAGGATAAAATTATTCGTTTTACCTCTAAATTTAAACGAGGAAAATTCAGTAGCTTCTTTTTAAATATCGAGCATTTTGGTAGAAAGTTTGTGAATTCATTCGGAAAAGTAATTGAAGTTCAATTTTTAATTGCAATAACAAACGCGGTCCTTTCTATCACTTTCCTGTGGATAATGGGTTTCCCTCAGTTAATAGGACTCGGTGTTATGATTTTCTTTTTAGGATTAATTCCGGTAGCAGGTGTAATTATTTCACTTATTCCACTTAGTATGATTGCCTATAGTATAGGCGGGATCTCAATGGTTATTGCTGTATTAATCATGGTTGCTGTCATCCATGCTTTAGAAAGTTATATTTTAAATCCGAAGTTTATGTCTGCTAAGACGAATTTACCAACATTTTTTACTTTTATCGTACTTATCTTTTCGGAACACTTCCTTGGTATTTGGGGATTAATTATCGGGATTCCAATCTTTATCTTCGTATTAGATATGTTGGATATTCATGAGGATAATCCTAAAGCAACTCGTTAAATAAAAACAGCAATCTCTAATTAAAGGGATTGTTGTTTTTATGTTTAGTTGGATAATATAGAACGAACCCTCTTCTGAAATCAGAAGAGGGTTCTGGGAACAAGTAAGGGGTAATTTATTTAATGTATGAAGCACCGAGAAGCGATTCAGGGCTTTGTCCAAGCACCAACATGCTTATTTTGGCATATCCAATTGTTTCATAGTCAACGAAAGTTTTTTGTAAAATATGGATATCTGGATCATCTTTTAATTTTTGTATTTCTTCTTTATATAGACTAATGACAGAGGGCATTACAAATTCAGGGGTAAATTCGCTTGCGTCCTCGTCCATAATCAAACAGCCCATATATTGATACTTAAATTGAAAAGCGCGTGTTAAGCCAACGATATGGAGTAATTTCTTAAATAACTCGGGGTAAGAATTTTTAATTTTCTCCAGGGCCTCTTCGGTTGTTTGCAACTCATCTACACTTGATAAAGTGACCATAATATCTCCTTTCGTACTATGAAAAAATAGGTTCCAATTTCACAATGCTTATATTCATAAACAGTCTACTCCTGCTTCTATAGAAAGTAAAATGGTTATAATTCATTATAACTATAGCTTTTATCTATGGTTCAGGTTTGATGAATAGTCCATTCATAGATTTGAAAGGAAGATTAATCTGTATCTAGCTTTGGCTCGATTAATACTTGTTTTGCAAAGCGCAGCCATTCTTTAGCTGCAAAGGATAGATGACGATTTTTACTCCAAATGACTCCTAGCTTCCACTTTATAGATGGGTTAATGACTTTTACAGAACAAACGTCATTTTGTAAGTGACTGCATAGACTTTCGGGTAATAGTGTAATACCTAGTTTGCAGGCTACCATCTCCTCAAGAAAGTCCCAACGTGAACTCTCTGACATAACACGAGGGGTAAAGCCAGCTGCCTCACAGGAGGAGACGACAAGGTCACGCAGTATGAATTCCTTATTAAAAAGAATAAAGTCCTCTTGAGCCAGAGCTCCTAAATCAACTTCTTCAGTTTGAGCTAGTGGATGTTCCGGATGGAGGATTAATCGAATATCTTCTTCTAAAAATGCAAAAGAGTGAAAAAGCTCAGTATTAGTAGGGAAAGCAATTACACCGATATCAAGTAAATCATTTTCTACAGCCTCTTGTATTTTCTTCGAACCATCTTCTATTAATTGGAGTGTAATATTTGGATACTCCTCATGAAAGCGGCCGATAATTTTTGGGAAAAAGGAAGCATCGATAATTGGGGGTAATCCTAGTCGAATATGTCCTTTTTTCAAGCCCGATAGATATTCCATTTCTGTTTCTAAATTGCTAAATGCCTTATCGATTAATTTTGCTTGTTCGAGTACGACTCGTCCGGCATCGGTAAGTGTTAATTGCTTACGTGAGCGATCAAAAAGTTCTACACCTAATTCGGTTTCAAGGTTTTTAATCATTTTGCTAATCGTAGGCTGAGTAATGTATAAATGTTCGGCGGCTTTAGTAAAGCTATTGAAGTGTGTTACTTGAATAAAGTACTGTAAATGTTTGATATCCAATGCCGTCACCTGCTTTTCTTTAGGTCAATCATTTCTTATTGTACACATATCGTCATAGGAATGTAAATTTTTGAGTTGTAGAAAAGAGGGGGACTTCTAAATTGGGGGCATGTTAGAAAATGAATTTGGATTTATATAGATATCTTTATGATTTACGAAAGGTTTAAGGTTTTTTGTACTATGTTAAATTTCCTAGATAATCTGGTAGATTTCTTTAAATATTGAAGGGAGCAACCGATAAATACTATAAATAAGGTGCTAGTATAGAGGGTAGAAGCGGGGGAATAAGGTGAATAAGTTATTTAAAATTAGTTGGCATGCTTTTTTTGATGAAAATACGTTTTTAGAAGGGCGCAGCCTAGTAGAGGCAGAAACGGATTATGAAGCAGCTAATAAGTTAATTTTTGAGAAAGCACATGAGTATCGTTTAAGGAAAATATGGATTAGGATTGATTCTTTAGTCGAATTAATTAGTTAAAGCTCAAAGCTTTCCAAGTAACGCAACTTGGAAAGTTTTTTGTTTCGCATAAGTAACTTAAAATTTATTTCCCATAAAGGTACTTCGAAAAATTATCCACAAAAGAAATAAAGGGATACAAATGAACGGTAGAGTTTATCCACAATATCCACGAAGTTATCCATAATTTCCATAATTATGATGTTGGTAAAATGGAAATTACAGCTCATTATTTATCTATATTTTCAGAATATATCCACAATACTAACAGTTCTGTGGATAAACCTGTGTGTAAAAGTGAAGAGCTCTATTCTTTAATATTTCCCAGTTTTTGTCCTTTAACAAAGGCAAAACGTAATGATCTGAGGAGAATGATTGTTCAGCTAAACGGAGAGGCTGCCCCGGAAGCCCTTTTTTATGACTTTTGGGACAGCCCCATATTGATTCTATGCAAGCCTTTTATATATTATTTATTTCTTTTGGCGCGTTGATCAGCTGCATTTGCTCGTGCTTGTGCCTCTAAATCATCTGCATCTGCTAATTCTGCTGAGTATTCCACATCAATTCCATCACTTTGTAAGTTTTTCTCAAATTGTGATGGTCCTTGGTTGTTTTTATTCCGTTTAATAGGTTTATGGTTTTGTCCCATTGAAGTACCTCCTATCAGGATGATTAGATGTTAACGACGACCTCTCTTATCCGTGAATCCGCCTGCACGATCTGCGCTTTTAAATTCACGTGAGTATAGTACGGCTTGTGTACTAGTTAAATTTGTTTTTAATTTTTCATGTTTTTTATTGGCCATTTAATCATCTCCTATTTTGGTAATATTTATATTTTTTCCTTAAATGAACTAAACATACATCAGGAATTTTTTTCTTTTAACTTTATCCCGCACTTAATGGGCAGTAAGAACTTCACCTCAACCTTATAAGGAACCAAAGAAGGTAGGTGGGGGATGAAGGAAAACCCCCGCTAATGGAAGTTTCACTTTATTATGTTAAAAGGTCAGTTAAGGCTTGTTTTAAAGTTGGGTAAGAAAATGAAAAATGGTGATGCAATAGTTTAGTTGGTTGTACACGTTGTCCTTCTAAAACAAGCATGCTCATTTCACCTAAAGCCAGTTTAAGTGCGAATGACGGTATAGGAAGCCAATGTGGACGATGGGTGATAGAACTAATCATTTGCCCGAATGGTTTCATTTGAGTTGGTTCTGGAGAGGTAAAATTGACGGGACCAGAGATTTTAGGTTGGTCGATGCAAAAAAGAATTCCACGAATGACATCTTGGATATGAATCCATGAGAGCCATTGAGTTCCGCGTCCTATTGTGCCGCCAGCCATTAGCTTGTACGGTAATACCATCGTTGGCAGTGCCCCGCCTTGTTGATCGAGAATTAAACCGAATCGAGCTAGGACAACTCGATTGCTGTATATCTTAGAGCGAAGTGCTTCGTGTTCCCATAGCTTAACCGTTTGTGCTAGAAAGTCCTCCCCAATAGATTCTGTTGTTTCAGAGAAGGTTAATTGATCAGACACTCCATATACACCAATTGCACTCGCGTTAATAACAACAGAAGGTTTATGTGTGCAGGCGGCCAGAATCCGATTCATTTCTTTTGTGGCAGTCAGTCGGCTTTCCGTAATTTTCTGCTTACGCTTGGCTGTCCAACGTCCGCTGTTTAAAGATTCGCCAGCTAAATTAATAACTACATCCAGATTGTTCAATGCATTTTCGGGGCGAGCTCCCTCATAAAGCCAGCCAATATAGTGAACCCGACTTTGATTGTGATATTTTTCAGGATGCCTAGTAAGGATAAACACAGTGTGATGTGCTTTTATTAATTCGTCCACAAGGGCAGTTCCAACAAATCCTGTTCCACCTGCAATGGCAATATTCACGGCAAACACTTCCTTTTAAGAGGATTTGAGCTAACCTTATCATGGAATAGGAGTCTTTTGAAAGCGAAAGCGACGATTGAATGTGGTAAAGTAAAAGGGGGGTGTGTATGATGCCAACAATTACGAAAATAACCACTCAAACAAAGCGAACGGATCGCTATAATATCTTTATAGATGAACAGTATTCGTTTAGTGTTGATGAAGATGTTCTGTTAAAGTTTCAATTAAAAAAAGGAAAAGAAATTGATGCGTTATTATTAAGTCAAATTCAATTTCATGATAATATTCAAAAATCGTTTATAGATGCTTTAGGATATTTATCGTACCGCATGCGCTCTGAAGAGGAGATTCGTTTATATTTAAAGCAGAAAGGAATTGAGGAGCCGATTATTCATGAAACGATTCATAAGCTTTATCAATACAATTATCTAAATGATTTAGACTTTGCTAAAGCTTATGTACGTACGCATGTAAATGGCGGCAATAAAGGACCAATCGTACTTCAGCGTGAGTTAAAGGAAAAGGGAATTAGTGATCTATTGATTCAACAAGCGCTTCTAGAGTATCCCTTTGATGTACAAATTGACCATGCTAGGCATTTAGCTAATAAATCAATCAAAAAGGAAAAAGCTATTTCAGAACGGGCTTTGCACCAAAAGCTTGAGCATATGTTAAGCCGCAAAGGATTTTCACGCGATGTGATTGTCGTTGCCCTAGAAGGCGTAACGATTGAAAAGGATGAGCAAGAAGAGTGGGATTCTTTATGCTATCAGGCGGAAAAAATCATTCGTCGCTACCGCGCTTATGAAGGCTTTTTATTTCAACAAAAGGTTAAGCAAGCGTTATTTCGTAAAGGTTTTTCGCTTGAATTAATTGAGCGTTATTTAAACGAATTAGAAGGCGAGTAAAAATAGCCAAACGTTAATTTTTTCGTTAATATGGAATGGAACGAATTCAATAATTAAGGGGTCATATAGATGAATGATGTAAGATACAGCTTGATGTCACCATATGAATTGCAGCAAGAAATTGCAAAATTGACTGAAAAGGCTCGAAAAGCGGAGCAGTTAGGCATGGAAAATGAGTATGCCGTATTAGAAAGAAAAGCAACTATGGCGAAAGCCTATTTATTAAATCCAGATGATTTTAAACCGGGGGAAATTTATCAAATTGAAGGAGACCCTGGTGTTTATTTTAAAATTGATTATATGAATGGTGTTTTTGCATGGGGTTATCGCCTAGGCGGCACTGGGAAAGAAGAGGCTTTGCCCATTTCTATGTTGAAATAAAATTGGTATTGTCTGTTCATTGTAAAAGAAGTGAAGGAGTGGAGGAATCCACTCCTTCTATCAGTTACGATTCCTTCCTAGTCATTCGTTTTAGACTAATGAGGTTTTATGTTTCTTTCGTTTGACCATTAATTTGTGATCATGTATGTTTAGGGTTTTGAATTGGAACTTTAAAACGCTGGTTTGTCATAAACTAATCCAGAATCCTAAAATTTAAGAATTTCGCTTGTTAGAGGCTCTCATGCGTTCCTGTGGATGAGTATTGATGGATCCATCAGCACGTTTGGAAGAAAACTCGGGTTTAGCCCGGGGCTCTCCTTGAAATTTATTGTTATTTTGGTTTGGAAAACCTTTTTCTTTATTTCGCAATTATGTTCCCTCCAAATCGTTAAAATGAAAAACGCGTTTCCGCGTACTACTAGTATGAATCGTCGTCAGAGGAGAAATGACACAAAAATATTGGCAATGAGGTGAGATTAATGAAGGATTACCATGAAAAATTAACGAAAAAACTGTTAGAAAAAAATACGCAAATATCTTATGAACAAGCGTTAACGTGGGTTGAATTATTATGGGAAGATTTTGAATCAACCTATGCTAAGGCAGGACATGAATATGCTGGAAAAGAGATGACGTTTCGAGTGGTAAATAATTGGATCAATCGGTATGGTGAAAAGTTTCATGAATTTGTTGCTCAAAACCCTAAATATCGACATTTGTTACGAAATTCGGATTCACTTCATTAAAAAGCTGAAGGCACGGAATTACTGGTGCCTTCAGCTTTTTTTGTAAACTATATGGTTCATCAAAAAATGGGTTAAAACCCAACAGCATTCTATAACATAGTCTACTGGTTCAATGAGCTGAACTTCAAATGCCCAATCTGCTATAAGATAATGTTTAATTTCTTTTGCAGTTTAGCTTCACTAAAAATCCAACCTGTATAGGAATTCAAAATATTTAAGTTGTAATCGAGATGAACGACAGCGACGAAAGGGTAATAGCCATTACTTCGATAACGCAAATCGATAAAACGAACTGCGTAATAGTGCTCCGTCTTTTCAATTTCCCAACGATAAATAGGAGAGAAAGAAAGGAAGGCAGCTAAATTCACATCATGTTTTGCGGCTTCTAATACTTCACTATTTGGGAGTGGAATTCGGTCAAATGTATCAAGAATAATCACTTGCCCATTTTCTGCACGAGCAACATGAAATTTCTTGTCGGTCATCACCGCGATTTTCCAGCGTCGAAACCGCATAGTAGGCGATAGTACGATTTTATGGCAATTTGGAATTTGTTGGCGAACAGCTCGCTTGACTAAAGCTTGTTCTCTGAAACGGGTAATATAATACAAAATAATAATGCCATACATAGTGAGAAATAGACTACCGGGAGGGAGATGGAAGCCCCATAAAATTAACCCCACTACATGAATGCCAAAGATAAAGGGATCAAACGTATTAATGACACCAAGAGCCACCCACCTTTTGGAAATCGGTCTAAGTGCTTGTGTACCATAGGCATTAAAAATATCGACAAAAACATGAAGAAAAACAGCTAGAAATGTCCAAAGCCATAAATGAAGAAAGTCGGCTTGAGGTAAGAAGGCAAAGATAACAGTGCTAATCGCAATTGGCCATAGCAAAACAGCAGGGATTGAGTGAGTAATTCCACGATGATTTCTTATGTAGATTGCATTATTGCGTAATTTAAGAATAGTATCAATATCAGGAGCTTGGGAACCTAAAATGGTACCTATAAGCACTGCTTGAGCCGTGCTAGAACCGTCTATTACAACTGGATCTAGAGTTGCGAGTCCTCCAAGTGCAATTCCCATAACAAAGTGAGTGCCGGTATCCAAACGTGAGACCTCCTTAAGCCTTAGATAGTATCATCATAACTTATTTTTGTTCATCCACCAAACGAATATAGTTTAACTTCTACCCAATTATTGGATTTTTATTTATCCTGCATCAAATAACGGGCTTATAGTACAATGAAAGAAGTGTTTTTATACTATATATATGCCCAATTTTTTAAAAGGGTTTAACATCTGTGGAGGAAAGAAAGTGAATGATAAACTTGAACAATCTTTATTAAATATAGATAAAGAATCATTTCAGAATGATTTAATTGATTGGTTTGAAGCGGAGCAACGAAATCTTCCTTGGCGTGAAAATAAAGATCCTTATCGGGTTTGGGTATCGGAAATTATGTTGCAGCAGACGAGGGTGGATACGGTTATTCCATACTTTAATCGATTTATTGAATGGTTTCCGACGTTAGACGATTTTGCGGAAGCCGATGAAGAAAAAATTTTAAAAGCGTGGGAAGGGCTTGGGTATTACTCACGTGTTCGTAATTTGCATAGTGCTGTTAAAGAAGTGAAAGAAACATATAACAGTGTTGTACCGGATAGCCCGGAGGAAATTTCTAAGTTAAAAGGTGTCGGTCCTTATACAGCAGGAGCGATTTTAAGCATTGCCTATGGAAAACCGGAGCCGGCTGTGGATGGAAATGTCATGAGGGTATTGTCGCGTATTTTAGTTATTGATGAAGATATCGCAAAACCGAAGACACGTAAAACCTTTGAGAAAGCTGTACGAGCTTTAATCTCTCACGAAAATCCTTCAGCCTTTAATCAAGCGTTAATGGAGCTAGGAGCTCTTATTTGTACGCCAGGAAAACCAGCTTGCTTACTCTGCCCTGTTCAAAAACATTGTCAAGCTTTTGCTGCCGGTATTCAGACGGAATTACCAGTTAAAATTCAAAAGAAAAAGACACGGGATGTACCAATTGTAGCTGCCGTGTTGAAGAATGAACGCGATGAGTTTTTAATTCATAAACGTTCTTCAGAAGGTCTTCTTGCCAACCTTTGGGAATTTCCGAATTATGAAATGCATACGTCGATTCAGCCGAAACGTGCTTTTTTTGAAGCGAGCTTTTTAGAAAGTTATAGAACGGACGTGAAACTATCTGATTCGTTTACTATGCTGGACCATGTCTTTTCTCATTTAGTTTGGAAAATAGATGCTTATAGAGGGAGTCTTTTAACGGATATTGAAGAAAGTGTGATGAAAGAACAAAATTTAAAATGGGTGAGTAAGGAAGAGTTAGAGCAATATGCTTTTCCTGTTTCTCATCAAAAAATATGGAAGTCCTATCAACAAACGTATGTGATGGATTAAACAAGTTCCCCTTATAAAAAGCTAGCGTATGTGGTTGGACACATACGCTAGAGGGAGTTAATCGAATTTTACCTCGGTACCATGAGTATAGTCTGCCTCTTGTCGATGCAGTCCTCCTCGGTTTTCAATTTCCTCGATAATTTCTCGATGAATAGTCTGTCCTTCTTGATTTAAATAAGGTACCATTTGTTGAAGAGAGTGATGGAAATAAGCGAGTTCATCTTGATTCCATTTTGACTTTGGTAACATAGATAACTCGGTCATATCACGACCTACATACATTGAAAAACACTCCTTTTTTGCTTATTCTCTTTAAAAAATAAACTTTTATACTTGGAAAGGCGGAATAAACAAATGACACAAAAAGTTGCACTTGTAACAGGAAGTAGTAAAGGATTAGGAAGAAGTACGGCATTAAAATTAGCTGAGGCAGGATATGACCTTGTCATTAATTATGCACGCAGTAAAACAAAAGCAATGGAAGTAGCCGCTGAAATTGAAGCGATGGGGCGCAGAGCACTCGTTATCAAAGCGAATGTAGGCGATATTGAAAAAGTAAAAAAAATGTTTGCTGAAATTGAAGAATATTATGGTCGATTAGATGTGTTCGTTAGCAATGCTGCTTCTGGTGTTCAGCGTCCTTTAATGGAGTTAGAAGAATCGCACTGGAATTGGACGATGGATATTAATTCGAAAGCTCTTCTGTTTTGTGCTCAAGAAGCAGCTAAACTAATGGAGCGAAATGGCGGCGGGAAAATCGTGAGTATTAGTTCGCTTGGCTCGATTCGTTATTTAGAGAATTATACAGTTGTAGGCGTTTCAAAAGCAGCATTAGAAGCGTTGACACGTTATTTGGCGGTGGAGTTAGCTCCAAAAAACATTTGTGTGAATGCAGTTTCTGGTGGAGCTATTGATACAGATGCATTGAAGCATTTCCCGAACCGAGAGCAGCTGCTTAAAGAAGCAGCCGAAGAAACACCAGCAGGCCGCATGGTGGAAGTGGATGATATGGTCAATACGATTATGTTTTTAATTTCTGACGGTGCAAGCATGATTCGTGGTCAAACGATTATTGTTGATGGCGGTATTTCATTACTTGTTTAATTACTCATTTATTTTCTTTCTTTTTTAGGATAATCTCCGCGATGATGGTTATCTTATTATCGTGGAGGTGATTTCAATGGCTAAAAAAACACAAACAGGTACAAATGTTGCTAAAGTAAAACAACAAAATGCTTCAGCAGGACAGTTCGGTACAGAATTTGCAAGTGAAACAAATGCTCAAGAGGTAAGACAACAAAACCAACAGTCTCAACAAAATGCAGGAGCGAGACAAAGCGCTTCAGCAGGACAGTTCGGTACAGAATTCGCAAGTGAAACAAATGCTCAAGAAGTGAGACAACAAAACCAACAGTCTCAAAGCAGAGCAAAACGCTAACCAAACAGCGCAAAAAGCATCCTTCTAGTAGAGGGGTGCTTTGTTTACGTTTTATGATTCTTTTTCGACAAAAGTTCTGTTTGCTTTACAAAATTTATTAAAGGTAATTTACAAAAAATAAAGAATATACATAATAAAGAAAATAAAGGTAAGGTAGGTGCATAAAATGGAGGAATTCGACCGTTTGATTGGTGTGCAGTTACAAACGATGGACAAGCTTTTATTTTTGCAATCAGAAATTGAGCGCTGTCAAGAGATTGAAAGACAGCTTCGGGCATTGCAAGAGCTAGGTGCCGTTTCTATTCAAGAAGAAATTGAACAGAAGAAGAGCGAACTGGCAGAAATTCAAAAAGTATTTGAAAAGCAAACGGAAGAAGTCATCCGTCATTTTCAATTAGAACAAGCGGCATTGTAATAAAAGTTTAGATAAAGTGAAATGTCCACTCAGGGAGGGCGATTCATCCCTGCTGATGGTTCATTGAAATAATCAAATCTTTACGGGCAGCTTCCCCTACCTATCTTCCTTTTTTAAGGGTCCGGCTGCCCATTAAGTGTGAGATGAAAATTAGGATAAAAGAGGCTAATTTATAGGTAAGGGAGCTGTGGAAGGTCACAATATTTCGACTTTTTACACTTATTTACTAATAGATTGGTCTCTTTTGTTTTAAATTTATCAATAAATCGTTATAATAAAGGAATATAAGAAAAATGGAAAAGTTTAAATATATTGAACACATGAATCGTTTTAGGAATCAGGCACAGGAATGTGAAATAGGGTGCCTATAGAAAGTAGGGAGAGAAACCATGGGGATTGTTCCTACCGAGGGAGGGAAAATCCAAATCCAAAGTTATAAGCATAACGGACATATCCACCGAATCTGGGAAGAAACAACAGTTTTAAAAGGAACGCAAAATTTAGTCATTGCAGCTAATGATCGCACGATGGTAACGGAATCTGATGGAAGAACGTGGATTACTAGAGAACCGGCTATCTGTTATTTTCACTCTAAATACTGGTTTAATGTAATTGGAATGTTAAGAGAAGATGGTGTGTATTATTATTGCAATATCAGTTCTCCATTTACGTATGATGAGGAAGCGCTGAAATATATTGATTATGATTTAGACATAAAAGTATTCCCGGATATGACGTTTAATTTATTGGATGAGGATGAGTACGAAAGACATCGAAAACTGATGAATTATCCAGATGCAATTGATAACATTTTAAAGAGAAACGTTGATTATCTGATTTATATGATACGTCAACGAAAAGGGCCATTTTCGGCAGAGTTTATTGACACATGGTATGAACGTTATTTAACATATCGTTAATGAGGGGGAAACCTGTTGGATTATCAACAGGCTTTTTCTTTGGCTACACGTATTGTAAAGACTTAAATAATAAGGAGAAATCATGTGGACAGCGTAAAGAGATATTTGCAATTTGTAAAGCCGTATAAATGGATTATTTTCGCAACAATTATTATTGGCTTATTAAAATTTACTATACCACTGCTTCTTCCCTTGCTTACAAAGTATGTAATTGATGACATTGTGGCTAATCATACAATATCGACTGATACAAAAACAGAACGACTATTTTGGGTTATGGCGATTATGGCCTTTGTCTTCATTGTACTCCGACCGCCGATTGAATATTTCCGCCAATATTTTGCGCAATGGACAGGATCTAAAATTTTATTTGATATTCGCAATCAATTGTTTACTCATATTCAAAAGCTGAGCTTCAAGTATTATGCGAATCATCGGGCTGGTGAAGTCGTTTCAAGGGTTATCACAGATGTAGAGCAGACAAAGAATTTTATTATTACAGGCTTAATGAATTTGTGGCTTGACCTTGCTACCATTGTCATTGCAATTGTGATTATGTTTTCGATGGATGTGCCTCTAACGATTGTTTCGTTACTGCTTTTGCCGTTTTATATCTTTTCGGTTAAGCATTTTATTGGCAAGCTTCGAGCATTAACGAGAAACCGTTCGCAGGCACTCGCCGATGTGCAGAGCCATTTACAGGAACGGGTACAAGGGATGTCGGTGATTAAGAGCTTTGCTAGAGAGGAGTACGAGCAAGAACAGTTTAATCAACAAAATAAGAACTTTCTTGAAAAAGCATTACAGCATACGAGCTGGAATGCTAAATCGTTTGCTGTTGTCAATACGATTACGGATCTAGCTCCGCTTGTTGTCATTGGATATGCAGGGTATCAAGTGATTCACGGAGGACTATCACTAGGAGAGATGGTTGCTTTTATTGGATTTATTGATCGTTTGTATAATCCACTTCGTCGTTTAGTTAACTCTTCGACAACTTTAACCCAAACATTAGCGTCTATGGATCGTATGTTTGAATTTGTGGATGAAAAATATGATATTACGGATAAGCCGGGAGCTGTAGAGTTAGAGAAGGTGGCAGGGAATATTACATTTGAAAATGTTTCTTTTGCCTATGATGAAACAGAAGAGCGGACTTTAAAGCGGATTCACTTAGAGGTGAATCAAGGAGAAACTATTGCACTCGTTGGGATGAGCGGAGGCGGAAAGTCCTCGTTAGTTAGTTTAATTCCACGATTTTATGATGTTACAGAAGGGCGGATTTTACTAGACGGGAAGGATATTCGTGATTTAAAAGTTCGTAGTCTTCGAGATAAAATCGGGATGGTCCTTCAAGATAATATTTTGTTTAGCGAATCGGTAAAGGCGAATATTTTGATGGGAAATCCAGAGGCGACAGATGATGAGGTTATTGCCGCAGCAAAGGCTGCAAATGCGCATGATTTTATTATGAATTTAACTGACGGATACGATACGAAGGTAGGAGAACGAGGAATCAAGCTATCTGGCGGACAAAGGCAACGCGTGGCGATCGCTCGTGTATTTTTAAAAAACCCGCCGATTTTAGTGCTGGATGAGGCGACTTCGGCCCTGGATTTAGAAAGTGAACATTATATTCAAGAAGCGCTTGATAAATTGGCGCATGATCGAACGACTTTCATTGTTGCTCATCGTTTATCGACGATTACTCATGCCGATCGAATTGTATTGATTGAACATGGCGAAATTGTCGAAGTTGGTACACATGATGAATTGATGAAAAAACAGGGTCATTATTATCAGCTTTTTCAAGTTCAACAGCTGGATGCATAAGAAAGCCGATTTTGGTCTAAATAAGCTGAAACATCAACACGTTATTTAACAAGAACCTATCTTTATAAAAAAGGGTGCTGCGCTTCGGCGGCACCCTTTTTTTACGCTATTTTCATGGTGTTTCTTGATTTCTTGATATAGTGCTGTATATCAGGTAAAAGCATTCCAACAACAATTAAGCTGATCCCAAACCACTGCTGGGGAGAAACATATTCTCCTAATAAAAGAACAGCTGTAACCATGGCAGATGGCAGCTCCGCAGCAGAAAGAATCGCACCTAATCCAACGCCTACTTTCGGCAAGGCGATGGCAAAGAGGAAGAATGGAATGGCGACTCCAAGCAGGCCGAGTAAGATGCCGATTTGCCATAAGTCCGTTGTGATGATTCGTGTGACTAATTGAACAGGATTAGCTGTGACAGCAGCGGCTAGCATACCTCCTGTACCAATATAAAATAATCTAGAAGTTGTCTTAACTTTTGTCGCAAAACGAGCATTACAGAACATATAGATTGAAAAAATAAGGGCGGAAAGCAACCCGAATAAAACACCTTTTATGCTTAGGGCAGAAAAGGGTTGGCCGAAAATAGCTCCAGTTAATAATGTGCCGACAAAAACTAGACCAATCGCTATCATTCTATTTTTACCTGGCCATTTTCTAGCTAATAAACATTCAATAACAGTTCCCATCCAAATGCATTGAAAGAGAAAGACAACAGCGATAGAGGCAGGAAGCTCTTGTACTGAAACAGCGTATGTTTTACCGACCAAAGCAGCTAACATTCCTGTTAATAACAATAATCCAGTGTGCTTCCAAGAAACGCGATAAGAACCTGAAAAAAGAAAAACGATTGCGATAATAACCCATCCGATTACATATTGTGAACCGACTAGTTCTCCTGGATTAAAGCCGTTGGAATAACCAATTTTAATTAAGGATGATAATGTTCCGTAACAAATGGCTCCAATTAACATCATAATTGAATATTTTAACAGTTGCATGAACTAACACTCCTTTGTAAAAATAAAAAACGTCACTTGTCGTAATCGACAAGTGACGAACGAAAAAAGGAAACCTTTTAAAATTTCGTCTCTCAGCTAAGAGCCAAGTTTAACTAGAGTTATATAATTAAGATTAATGACCTGCTTACAAAAAGTCAAATTATTTTTTAAGCAGGTTTATTAAATACTAGAGGCTGATTCAGGCCAGCCTTTAGTTATTAATCAGCCTCTTCCTCAACAGAGACTTCGTTGACTCCTTTATGAAAAGATTGGAAGCTGACGATGAGTTTTTCTAAATGATCGAGCTGTTCGCCATATTCCATAATGGCTGAGATTAAAGGAACAATTCTTGTTGATACATGTTCCTGGCCATCATGTATGGCATCTAGTTTATAATGTTGTTCAAAAAAGAGTGTGAGTAATTCTTGTTGACTTAAATAATCTTCACCGCTCCATTCTTCAAGATGACTAATTGATTTAATTTTTTCAATATGTTGGAGGAGAAGCTGTTCGTGCATGTGGCTTAAATAATCAAGATGTTGTAAAAGTTTACGTTGGAAATCCTCAGGTAAATGATTAATTTCATTTTCAAACTTATGAATTCGTTTTAATGTTTCAAATGCTTTTTTAGTGGTGATCAGCATTTGTCGATAGACGACTAATTTTCTTGATTTGGCGAGATTATTTCTTTTGAAATATTCTCTTTCTTCTTTGAACATCGAATAAGTTTGTTCAATTTTTAATAAATCTTCTTTTAAACGATGGATATCCTTCTTAAGAAGCATTTGATCGGAAGCGTGCCTTGTGCTGACTCTGATCCATTTTAATGTATCTTCAGTTGCTTCTGTAATTCCGTTATATAGTTTTGTTTCATACTTAGGTGGCAAGAACACAAGATTGACGACAAAGGATGAGAGAATTCCGAGTAAAACAGAAGCACAACGAATAAAGGCAAATTCAAGAAATTCTCCACCCTGTGTTTCCATAATCGCAATGACTGTCACGATGGAAAGGATAATCGTATTCTCCATTTTTAACTGAATATTAATTGTAATAACAATCATAACAGCTAAACCAATAATGAAAATATCATTTCCAAATAGTAAAACGAAAGCAATGGCTACAATCGCACCAATCAGATTTCCTTGAATCTGTTCTAAGACGGATTGATAAGACCGATAAATCGTCGGCTGAATCGCAAAGATTGCGGCGATTCCAGAAAGCACCGGGGCAGGAACGTTTAGCAGTTCCGATAAGTAAAGTGCTAAAACAATTGCTATTCCCGTCTTAAGAATGCGGGCGCCTAACTTCATATATTTAAATCCTTTCAAAGTTTATAGTTTGTAACATTTTGCTAATTAGCAACGAAGTAAACAACTGTAATATACAAGGTTTATCTCATAGTTTCAATAGGTAAATCAATATTTTAATTATTGTTACAATTAGTATATGTTTGATTACGAATAAAAAAACTGGCTCCTATAATTAGGAAACCAGCTTTGGATTTCGTTCAAAGATAAGGCAGTATAAAATCCCCAATCCGCTTCAGGCACCGAAGAGGATTGGGGATTTTTGTTTATTTAGATTACTCGGTGGACACAGATGGGTCCGCTTGTTCTTTGACTGGTACAACTTGAATGAAATGCCTCTTCGGCTCTTGGAGTAGTGCTTCAAGGGAGGCAGCTTCCTCTCGTTGACCTTGTTCGTTTAATAAGGTCACATAATTGCCTAGCAGTTCCTCGATATCTTTCACGCCTTCGTCATTTAAAGAATCGATGGAAACCTTTGCTCCTTTGGCAATTCGCCGTTTAAGAGTCTCTTTTATTAAGCCAGCTTCTGGTTGATGGCGTAAATAAATGACACCACCTGTCATACCGGCACAAATCCATGGGCCCGGATCTCCTAACACTAATCCCCGACCATTTGTCATATATTCAAAAGCAAAACCTTTAATATTGGCAGAGACCGCGATATTTCCTTGCTCATTATCTGGGATTGGCTGTTTTAATTGACCGCCAATAATTATATCAGCACCAGATAGACGAATACCTGCGCGTGCATCTGCGTCACCTTGGGCGATGAGCAATCCATGCTGTGCGCCATACCCGAAGCCTTTCCCAACAGAGCCGTTGTAGAAGTTGCCGTCTTTCCCTTGCGATTTGAAGATGAAAATATTTCCTCCAATTGCGGTTTTACCAATACCATCTTGTGCGCCGCCGTTCACTTTAATCGAGATGCCTTCACTATTATAAGCGCCTAAACCGTTTCCTGGAATCGATCCATCCTGATAAGACAACTGAACAGGAGGGAGCTGTTTGTAGGAGCCATCTAGTCGATTGCGAACACGGTGACAAGATACTCGACTTCCAAGCACACGCTGCTCAGATGTGATGGAGCTGTACGAACGAGATTGTTGTAAATCTTCCACTTGTGCATCTAAATATTCTGCTCCTACGGCTACCTGCACGGCACTTTCATTTAAGTAAGAATTCGTTTCTATATTAGAAAATGGTTCAATATCTAATGTTTTTAACAAGTATGTTAAATTTAGTGCATCAAATCCTTTTACTTGTTCTAATAAATCGGAGCGACCGACAATATCTTGAAGGTTTCTCGCACCGAGAGAAGCAGTTAATGCCTTTAGCTCTTTTCCGAAGGCGGTAAACATATTCGTTAAACCGAGAACGGCTAAATCGAATTTACGCGGCACAAAACGTCGTAAACCATGTTCTTTTGCTTGGGCTTCTGATTCAATCTGTGTCGCAATGCCAACATGACATGTATCCAAATGGCAGCCGCGGCATGTTGTACAGCCTACAGCAATCATTGATAATGTACCGAAGCCGACACGATTGGCACCAAGCAGCATTACTTTTAAAATGTCAGCGGCACTTTTTAACCCGCCATCTGCCCAAATTTCAACATGTTGACGAAGTCCCGCTTCAAGAAGAGCATTGTGAGCAGCTTTTACTCCAATTTCAACAGGAAGCCCTACATGCTCTAGTGCATGAATCCGAGCGGCTCCTGTACCGCCATCAAAACCAGAAAGTGTAATAATATCCGCTCCTGCTTTTGCGATGCCGACAGCAATAGTGCCGATATTGGGAACGACAGGCACTTTAACGGCTACTTTTGCTTTATCATTCGCTGTTTTTAGCTCATGAATCATTTGCGCTAAATCTTCAATCGAATAGATGTCATGATTATTAGATGGTGAGATTAAGTCAGAGCCAATCGTTGCATTTCGTGCTTCCGCAATTTTGGCTGTTACTTTGGAACCTGGAAGGTGGCCGCCCTCACCAGGCTTTGCACCTTGCCCAATCTTAATCTCTAATAGGTTAGAAGAGTTAAGGAGCTCTGCATTGACACCGAAACGGCCGGATGCGATTTGCTGTCCGCGAGTTTTCGGATATTTACCGAGCATATCTTTAATTTCTCCGCCTTCTCCATTCATACTAATCATGTTCAGTCTATTGGCTGCTTCTGCATAAGCGCGGAAAGCTGTTTCATTTTGCGACCCAAATGACATGGAAGCAATAACGAATGGCAGATCATGATCCTTTATTGAAATGTTCACGTCTTCGGCAGAAAGCGATGTATTTGTTGTCTTAAAAGATGTTAAGTGTCTTATCGCTGTTGGATTGTTTTCTTCTTGTTCAGAAATTTTTTCCCGATAGGCATCGTACTCTCCGGTTGTAGCCATTTCACCAATTGATTTCCAAATTCGTGGAAACAGGTGGAAGGTTTTGCCGATACGTTCTTTTTCATTTTGATAATCTGCTGCACGTTGAATGGCATCTGCTTTGAGTGCATCGAAATTATAGCTTAATTCATGGGAACCGAAAAAGTTGACAATTTTTAAATGTTGAACAATTTCCTCATGCAGGCCGATACTTGAGAACAAGCGTCCATATCCACGCAGCTCATGAATCCCAATGGTCGAAATGACTTTTTCTAGTCCTTTTGTTAAAGCTTGATATAAGTTAACAGAAGGTGTAGCTTCTTCCGTAGAGAGGGAGAAGAACATGTAATAAGGACTAATTAAATTGGCTCCAAGACCGTAAGCAAGAATAATATCGTGCAGGGACCGAAGTGCAGCAGAACGTAACAAGATAGAACAGTCGCGTCGTTTGCCTGTTTGGACTAACGTTTGATCGACAGCTGATGTAACTAAATGCGGATCAAGCCACAGTTTGCCGTTTTGGTGAGCTTCTTGATCATCAAGAATAAGCAAGGTTTTGCCTGCATTAACAGCGGCCACTGCTTCATCTGTAATTCTAGTTAGTGCGTCCGGAATACTTTCTGTTTCAGTAAATGTCGTAGAAATAAAGGCCGTCTGCTTTTCTGTTTCATAATAGTGAACGAGTTGATCATAGCTAGGCTGTTGAATAAGGCTTGAACAGTCATAGCCGAGCTGTCCTTCTATTAATAACGGTGTTAATAATTCCGTTACTTTTCCAGCTTGTTCAGCAGCGAACAGTGTCGGACGTTTGCCGATAATGGTTCGTGTAGAAAAATGTTCTGTTTCCCGGTCACGGTCAATCGCTGGATTTGTCACAACGGCTACGCTTTCTTTAATGAAGTCTGCGATATTGGTCCGCTGTGAATTAAGAGCTGCGAGCGGTGCGTCATGCCCTAAGGAACGAATCGGCTCGACTCCTTTTTCAGCCATTTGTTCGACTAATTGAATATGTTCTCTTTCCCAACCAAATGCTTTGTACTGGCCATTATGAATGGCTTCAGGCTGTGTTGTTGTCACCACTTTTTTGAAAGCTGGTGTTTGAAGACGCACGCTATCATTAGCTAAAGTAAATCGTTTTTTAAATCGTTCATAAATTTCTTCTTGAAAAGCTTTATAGTTATACAGTTTAATAGAATCCTTTTCCCATTTTAAGCCGACTTTTTCTCCTGGACCAAGCGGTTTTGGGTCACCAGTGTACTCAGAAGAAGAAATGATACCTGGTTCTGAAGAAAATAGATAGGATGATTCTATTTCAAGCTGCCAAAGAGGACGTAAGCCTAATGAATCAACAGAGAATACGGCTTCGTCACCGAAACGAGAAATGATGGCCGCAGGACCTTGGGCGAAATGTCCCCAAGCTTCTCTTAAATACGTATATAGATTTTGAAGATGAGCAGGATAGACTTTTATTTCATTAATAATAGGCGGGAAGACTAAATCTATGGCTTCGAATAACGAGAAGTTATGGCGATAAATAAACGTTTCAATTGTTCGGTTTAAATCTTGGGAATCACTTCCGTCCTTGGCGAGAGGGGTATTTATCATTCTTGCTTCATCACGCAGTTTAGCGATCGTATTAATTTCTCCGTTATGACCGAGCACACTAAAGGGCTGCACGCGGAAGAAGCTGGATAATGTATTAGTTGAAAAACGGTTATGACCTAATGTCATCGTTGAAGCTGTTACGGGATCTGCAAGATCTGGGTAGTATTTAGGTAGAATATCACCGGCGCCCATCACTTTGTATACCGCATGATATTGGCTAAGAGAAGCGACGTGAATATGATGATTTTGTTCAATTGTGAGAATGAGCTCGAATAGGATGCTGGATAGTTCAGACTGTTGTTTCGTGTTTGCGGTACAGGCGAACTGCCAAAAGATAGGATTTTCTTGAATGGCAATTGGGCCTAATGCGTCTTGATTATAGGCTTGATCTGTTTCGAACACTAATGATAGGCCATGCTGAAGGAGCTTTTCTTTAACTTCTGTTTTTAGTTTGTCAGTATTTTCTTTTTTGCTTAAAAATAAGTGGCCAACAATAAATTGGTTGCTGTCAACAAGGGTAGGATCTATATTTTTTGCTGCTAATTTCTTTTTCCAAAGAGCTCTTGGAATATCAATATGAATCCCGACACCGTCGCCTTCTCCGTTAATAAATCCGGCGCGATGATTCATTTTCACTAATGCATGAATACAAGCGAAAATATTTTTATTTGTGGGCACTCTTTTTTTTTCAATACAAGCAACGATGCCGCAAGCATCATGTTCTTCTTTATAAAACTTTTTAAAAGTAGCTGGGTTCCATTGTTGAGTCATTTGTTCGGCTCGTAATAAGGATCCACCTTATTAACTGCCTTTCACCTCCTACAAAACTTGTAATAGTGCAAGAAAACTCATATGAAAAGTAAATAAAGTATTTAACTTTTTAATAAATGGAATGATAAGATAAAGGATTAAAAAATGGGAATATAAGTTAATGATATCATCTAAATATTCAGAAATCAATCGCACTTAAATGTACGGTAGATTGATTGAGGAGGTCTAATCTTTTTTTTAGAACGATTATAGAACAGCGGAGAAGAGCAAAAAACTCCTCGAAATCAGGCATGCTGTTTTCGAGGAGTTTTTCTTCCTTACTTAGTCATTAAATGTTTGAAAGCGTGCTCTACAGCTTTTAATGTATACGTAATATCTTCTTCTGTATGAGCAGTTGTTAAGAACCAAGCTTCGTATTTAGATGGAGCTAGATTGATTCCTTGTTGGAGCATCAATTTGAAAAATTTACCGAACATTTCTCCGTCTGTGTTTTCTGCTTGCTCGTAATTTTCAACTTTTTCCGTTGTGAAATAAATCGTTAAGGCCCCTTTAAGACGGTTAATCGTAATGGGAACATGATATTGTTCTGCTAATTGTAAAATGCCATCCTCTAATATTTTTCCTAAACGATCAAGTTCTTCATAAAGACCTTTTTCCTGTAAGACTTCTAAACAAGCGATGCCCGATAACATAGAAGCTGGATTTCCTGCCATTGTTCCAGCTTGATAAGCTGGGCCGAGTGGAGCAACTGTGTCCATAATTTCTTTTTTTCCACCGTATGCACCGATAGGCAGTCCGCCGCCAATAATTTTTCCAAGGGCGGTTAAATCTGGTTGAACTCCTAGTAAATCTTGAGCGCCTCCGTACATAAAACGAAATGCGGTAATGACTTCATCAAAAATAACGACAGCACCAGCTTCATGTGATAACTGAATCACTTCTTCAAGAAACCCTTTGTTAGGTTCCACGATTCCAAAGTTGCCGACAATCGGTTCAACGAGTACGCCAGCTACTTCAGGACCCCATTTTTGCAGAGCTGCTTTAAATGGTTCAATATCATTAAATGGGACGGTAATCACTTCTTGAGCACTGCTGTTTGTTACACCAGCAGAGTCAGGTGTACCGAGTGTGGAAGGACCGGACCCAGCTGCAACGAGTACAAGATCGAAATGTCCGTGATAGCAGCCAGCGAACTTGATAATTTTATCGCGGCCTGTATAAGCACGGGCAACACGAATGGTTGTCATAACGGCTTCTGTGCCTGAGTTTGTAAAACGAACTTTTTCTAGATTTGGCATGGCTTCTTTGAGCATTTTCGCGAATGTAATTTCATGTTTTGTTGGTGTTCCATATAAGACACCTGTTTCGGCTGCATATGTAATAGCTTTTGTAATATGAGGATGAGCATGCCCCGTGATGATTGGACCGTAGGCTGCTAGATAATCAATGTATTTGTTTCCGTCGACATCCCAAAAATAAGCGCCTTGTCCACGTTCCATGACAACAGGTGAACCGCCGCCGACTGCTTTATATGAACGGGAAGGGCTATTTACACCACCGACAATATGTTCGAGAGCCTCTTTATGTAAACGCTCAGAATTAGTGAATTTCATTATGAAAAGCCTCCTAAATAAACTTACAAATATTCATACACCATCATAGCACTTTTTGCTGTAAAAAACATGAAGGCCGGGATATTGTGTGCGACAATTTAAACGTTTCTATTGTTTATAGAAACGTCATTGGATAAACTAAGTGATTAGACAGGAATTTTATTGGAGGACTACGGAATGAGTAATGCAATTGAAGTGAAGGGGTTGCGGAAAGAGTTTAAATCGTATTCAAGCCGCTCTGGGTTGAAAGGAGCTTTTCGTGACTTATTAACAAGAAATTATAAAATTGTGCCTGCGGTCAATGATATTTCATTTACAGTGAAACAAGGAGAAATGGTCGCTTATATCGGAGAAAATGGAGCGGGCAAATCGACAACCATTAAAATGTTAACAGGCATCTTAACTCCGACCTCAGGAGAAATTGTAGTCAATGGTATGAATCCGCATCGGGAGCGTGAAAAGTTCACTCGGACGATTGGGGTTGTGTTTGGGCAACGCTCACAGCTTTGGTGGGATATCGCTGTACAAGAATCGTTTCGATTGTTGAAAAAAGTATATAAAGTATCAGATGAGCAATATAACGAACATATGAATCATGTAATTAAAACGCTCGATATTGAGCCGTTGCTTGATAAACCGGTTCGGAAGCTTTCGCTTGGACAACGTATGCGCTGTGAGTTAGCTGCTGCTTTAATTCATAACCCGCCCCTTTTATTTTTAGATGAGCCAACGATTGGTTTAGATGTACTTGTTAAATTAAAAATCCGCGAATTTTTAAAAGAGATTAATGAAAAATACAATACGACCATCTTATTAACGACTCATGATCTGGGAGATATTGAGGCGCTTTGTGAACGAGTCGTCATGCTTGATAGTGGAGAAATTATTTATGATGGGGAATTGCAAAGCTTAAAAGAGAACTGGGGAGAAGATAAGGAAGTCCATTTTCAATTTGTAAAGCCTGTCCAACAAGCAGAGTTGGAAGCATTGCCTTTATCATTTCCGGTTATATGGGAGTATGATGAAAAAAATCATACGTATTTAGCTGTTATTAAAGATGAGGGTGATCATATTTCACAGCTCATTTCGATCGTCGTTACTTCTTTTCCTATTAAGGATGTTAAAATTCATGAAACATCTATTGAAGAAATTGTGCGAAATATATATGAAACAGGCACTGTCTGACCTTTGCTAAAGTGAACAGAACAGATGAAAGGGGAGAGAGTGTGAGTAAATACATCGAGATGATTCGGATGCGCTTCTTAATGATGTTGGCGTACCGATTAAATTATTACACAGGAATAGTAATTTATACGATTAATATCGGAGCGTATTATTTTTTATGGAGTGCCATTTATGGAGATAAAGGATCCATTGAAGGATTAACGATTGAGCAGATGACTTCATATGTGGCGATTGCTTGGATGGCGCGAGCGTTTTATTTTAATAATATTGACCGAGAAATTGCCATGGAGATTAAGGATGGCAAGGTCGCCGTTGAACTGCTTCGACCGTATCATTATTTAGGAATGAAGACGATGGCTGGATTAGGAGAGGGGATTTTCCGCTTTTTCTTTTTTTCGATACCAGGAATGCTTCTCGTCACGCTTCTTTTCCAAGTACATATTCCGTATAATGGAGCAACTTGGGGGTACTTCGCCATTTCGCTGCTATTTAGCTTTATTATTAATACTCAAATTAATTTATTAACAGGAATTATGGCCTTTTTCTTCTATAACAATACCGGTTTAATTCGTGCTAAGAGAGTAATAGTGGATTTATTCTCCGGATTACTTTTACCGATTAGCTTTTTCCCATTGTGGGCGCAAGGTGTAATGCAGTACTTACCATTTCAAGGGATTAGTTATATACCGAGTATGATTTTTACAAACGGTTTTAGTCATAGTGAGCTTTTGATGGCGTTAGGTCAACAATGTATTTGGGTAATTATTCTGCTGATCCCGATTCAACTTTTATGGATAGTAGCTAAAAAACAGCTCATTATTCAAGGAGGTTGAGGAAATGTTTTATATAGGAATCTTTTTTCAATATGTTAGTCAATATATGAAGACGAGATTGGAATACCGCTCAGATTTCATTGTGGAAATTTTATCTGATTTATTTAATCAGACGGTGAATTTAGTGTTTATTCTCGTTGTTTTTGGCCACACACAGTTTTTAAATGGATGGAACAGAGATGAAATTATTTTTATTTACGGCTTTTTCCTTATTCCATATGCGTTATTTTCAGCCTTTTTTAATATATGGGATTTTAATGATCGATATATTGTAAAGGGGGAAATGGACCGTATCTTGACGCGGCCGATTCATAGTTTATTTCAAGTTGTGATTGAGAGAATGGAGCTAGAATCGTTGTTTGGGTTAGTGACGGGTTTTATTATCATTTTTTATGCAGGGGCCAATTTAGGACTTGAGCTTGCTTGGTATGATCCGATTTTATTTGTGCTATTTGCGATAGGAGGGGCACTTGCTTATGCATCTGTGTTTATTGTTATCGCAAGTGTTGGCTTTTGGTCGGATTCTAAAACATCGATTATGCCGATGATGTATAATATCGGCAACTATGGTCGTTATCCAGTGGATATTTATAATAAAGTAATTCGTTTCATGCTTACGTGGGTACTGCCATTTGCTTTTGTCGGCGTATATCCTGCTTCATACTTCCTAGGGAAGGAAGAGTGGTACATTTTCTCGTTTTTAACACCGGTTGTTGGGCTTGTCTTTTTTACGGTGTCAGTGATGATTTGGAATCAAGGAATAAAAAAATATCGTGGAGCAGGAAATTAAGCAACTCCCTTCAACTGATGTTGGAGGGAGTTTTGACGTTCGGAGGAATCAAAGGACCTTCAAGATGAAGTTCACTTTATAAAGGGCATATATCGCTAGGACAAAGAGTAAAGATAGGGTATGAGTTGCTTTTGAAATGAGGCGTTTCTTATGATGTTTTATGTATTGGTCGTTGGCGTCGTTTTTTGTATGACGATGAGTATTCGAACACTTTTTTTAGCGGATTCAGAACAAAAGCGATTTTCAGTAGAAAACTTATTATGGCTTGGCAATTTGTATACGACAATTTTAGTTGGTTTTGCACTCATTTATTTATTATTTGAGCTGCAAAATTATGCAGTTATATTAGATTTGGGCAATCGATTAGATGGGAATTTTTCAGAGCAATTAAAAACAGCTTTTTACTTTAGTGCGATGACAATGTTTTCAGTTGGTTATGGAGATATTAGCCCGATTGGGGTAGGGCGGATTATTGCAACGATTCAAGCATTTATCGGATATACGTTGCCAGCTGCTTTTGTCATTCGGACAGTGATTGAGATGGAACATTTTGATAGAAAGGATAAATGAAAGTTGTCTTTCTTATCATGTTTGAGTACGATTACGATGAGAAAGAAAGATGGAGGTACATATTATGACAGTTCGTATTGGTGAGAAAGCTCCTGATTTTCGCGTTTGTGATCATCGTGGAGGAATGGTTTCGTTAGCAGATTTTAAAGGTAAGCATGTTGTGTTATATTTTTATCCGAAAGATATGACACCTGGCTGTACAACAGAAGCGTGTGATTTTCGCGACCAGCATGAGCAGTTTGAACAATTAAATGCCGTAATTATTGGAGTAAGTCCGGACCCGGTGGATAGACATGTGAAATTTATCGAAAAACACGGTCTCCCATTTATTTTATTAGCAGATGACCAGCATGAGGTAGCAGAGCTTTATGAAGTATGGAAGCTAAAGAAAAACTTTGGTAAAGAATATATGGGAATTGAACGTTCTACCTTCTTAATTGATAAAGAAGGGGTACTTGTGAAAGAGTGGCGGAAAGTAAAAGTAAAAGGGCATGTAGAAGAAGCTCTTGAATATGTTCGAAGTTTAGGTGAATAGTCGGAGAAGGTATGCCTATTTTCAGTTGGAAAGGCTTTTGTCCAATTCAAAACAGGCGTAGATGAATATGCTTGTAGTAAGGGAATACCTCCTCACAAACTGTTGCGCGGGACTTAGGTTCCCGTGTTTTTTATTGTATAAAAGACTATAAATGAATAAGAAGAGTGAAAGGAGAATGAGCAAGATGCTTATTGTCTCAACCATTACACCATCAGAAGAAATTCAACAGCATATTAAGCAAGCGTTTCCTAATGTAACATTCAAATATGAAGAGGTATGGAACGACAAAAGCTTGGCAGAAGCGGAAGTGCTGATTACATATGGAGAGGACTTGACCGACGAGCATATTGAAAAAGCAAAGAAGCTTAAATGGATTATGGTGATGAGCGCAGGTTTGGAGAAAATGCCTTTTAAGTCAATTGAAGAGCGTGGAATTCTTGTCACCAATGCTAGAGGCATTCATAAAATTCCTATGGCGGAGTATACATTTGGAATGATGCTGCAATATGAAAAAAGACTCAAACAATTAATTCAGCAAGAGCGTGATGAAAATTGGCAGCGCAGTATCGTAACAGGAGAATTACATGGTAAATCAATGCTTATTCTTGGTACAGGAGCGATTGGTGGAGAGATTGCTCGATTAGCTAAAGCGTTTGGAATGACAACAATGGGGATTAATCGCAGCGGTCAGATTGTTGAGTATATTGATATTCTTTATAAAATGGAGGAATTACTAGCTGTTTTACCTCAAGCTGATTACATCGTTTCGGTATTACCGAGCACGAAAGAGACACGGTATATCTTAACGAAGAAACATTTTCAGGCAATGAAGAGCAGTGCTGTATTTATCAATATCGGTCGGGGGGATCTCGTTAAAGAATTCGTTTTACTTGAAGCGTTAGAGAAAAAGGAAATTACACATGCTATTTTGGACGTGTTTAAATCTGAGCCGCTTCCACGGAATCATCCTTATTGGAATATGGAAAATGTTACAGTAACCCCCCATTTATCAAGTCAAAGTGATCAATATCTGCCGCGCTGTTTCGTGATATTCGAGAAAAATTTACAAGAGTATGTATCAAATGGTAAAAAATATATCAATGTCATTGATATAAACAGAGGATATTAAAAAGCTTTGTATAAAAAACTAATAAAAAACGATGAATCCTCGTATAATGGACTATATTTAGTGGTAGAAATATTGACAAAATAAGTCGATAACAGGTACACTATTTATAAATATTATAATTTAATAATTTATACTTAATTAGAAAAAGAGGTGTATGGCGGTGTCTGAAGTTCAATTAAAAGAAGCTTTAAATTCCTTGAAAGATACCGGTGTTAGAATAACTCCTCAAAGACATGCGATACTGGAATATTTAATAAACTCCATGTCTCATCCAACAGCAGATGATATTTATAAAGCGTTGGAAGGGAAATTCCCGAACATGAGTGTAGCTACTGTTTATAACAATCTTAGAGTATTTCGCGAAGTGGGATTGGTGAAAGAACTAACCTATGGTGATTCTTCTGCAAGATTTGATTTTGTGACAACGAATCATTATCATGTTATTTGCCAAAGTTGTGGAAAGATTGTGGACTTTGACTATCCTGCATTGGATGAAGTTGAACATTTTGCTGCTCAGGTTACAGGATTTAAAGTAAATGAACACCGGATGGAAATTTACGGACAATGTCCAGATTGTTCGAAAAAAGAAGCGCATTAAAAAAGTTCCACCTTTTTGGTTGGAACTTTTTTCTTTTATAGCTGCCTTTGATTATATTTTTTGTTGAATGTCTTGCCTTCCAAGCTTTTGTCTAGTGTGAGTGCTTCATTGCAGTGCATACATATGTCCACTCGTCCTAAAATTTTGGTAGGCTTCTGGCAGCTTGGACAAAGAACTTGGACTGTTTTAGTAGATAACATTCCAATCCAAAGATAAACACCTGTACTTGCTATAATGCATAAAAGACCGAGAAGCATAAAGATTGTCATCACAATCGGATGTGATTTGAAGATAATACCGAGGTACATAACAAGGAAACCGATGAAAATCAAACTTAATGCAAATGTTCTGATTTTATTGATTTTACTAGAATATTTAGCCATGATAGTCCCTCCTGAAACAACTATATCACAGATGGTTTATGGAAAAAAATGAAAATTTTTTTGGGTCAAGAAAGAAATCATATCTATATTAGGATTTAGCAGGATTATAAAGAGTTTTGTAGAAATTTAAAAAATGGCTTTGTTATAATTAAGTTTTTCGGATGCGGCTCACTTTGTGCAAAGTGAGCTAAAATCACGTTTAAATTTAATGATAGTGCCTAAATAAAGCTTTTGGAGGAAGAGAAGATGGAGGATATCCTTCGCCCTATTTATCAAGAACGTGCTAGTTTGCAATCCACTCTTGGAATTTTATTAATTGAAAAAAGTGAAGACGCTAGTTTGATTACAGATACATTTGATTACATCCTATTTGTAATTGTAAATGAAGCAGAAGATTCAGTATTTGTTAAACACTATATGTATAAAGAGAAAAAAGCTGCTCTTCACATTGTTCAGGAAGAGCAATTAAAAAAGTGGCTTCTTTTAGGCACGAATCGAAAAGTTGTGAATTGGATTCAAGAAGGTAAGATATTGTTTGATCGTAATGAATACTTAAAACAACTTAAAACGGAAATCCGAGAGTTTCCTTTTTATGGTCGGAAATTAAAGAAAGGTTTAGAATTTGCGAAGTTAATCCGTCGTTATACAGATGGAAGAGCATTGTTTGAGAATGGTCATTTTCTAGACGCGTTTAATCATATTGTTCATTCCCTTCATCATTTAGCACGTTTAGAAGTTATTGAACAAGGATTTTACCCAGAAGCAACAGTATGGAATCAAGTAAAACTTATCGAACCAGAAATTTATAAATTGTATAAAGAATTAGTCAGCAGTGAAGAAACGTTACAAAAAAGATTAGAGCTTTTATTTTTAGCTAGTGAATTTTTAATTCATTCTCGAATAAGTATTGGTTCACAGCACTTGCTTGAAATCATGGAAACGAAAGAAGAACCGTGGACGATTGCTGAATTAATGAATCACCCGGAGCTTATATACTATACAGTGGACTTAAGTGTGTTAGTTCAATACTTAATAGAAAAGCATGTTATCCAATCCGTTAAAGTAGAAACAAAAGGGCAGGGAGTTTTTCATAGATATTATCAAACATAATTTTTTTAAAAAATTATGTTTGATATTGACGTTAAACAAAGAGCGTGATATATTAATAAACGTCGCTGAGAAACATCACGTTTCGAAGTGGAAATCAAAAAATAAAAAACATATTGACGAGTAAGAAGTTGATGTGATAAGATATAAAAGTTGCTTGAGAGATAAGTGATGCTAAATTGCTCTTTGAAAACTGAACAAAACAAAGCGTCAACGTTAATTTTTAAAGTGAGCACACACTATAAAAAGTGCAAAGAGCTAATTCGAATTCTATCGGAGAGTTTGATCCTGGCTCAGGACGAACGCTGGCGGCGTGCCTAATACATGCAAGTCGAGCGAATCAATGGGAGCTTGCTCCCTGAGATTAGCGGCGGACGGGTGAGTAA